>ERZ869909.474-NODE-474-length-47227-cov-7.315461_pt1 | contig 47227 bp, 43 predicted proteins | sample MGYA00520892_ERZ869909 | MGnify/ENA primary metagenome ERZ869909 (study PRJEB32215, sample SAMEA104723947) | bioreactor metagenome | biome: bioreactor; feature: anaerobic bioreactor; material: water | place: China | collected 2015-03-12 ... | reverse complement strand
GCCATGGGCGCGGACTATGCCTATATCGGCTCGGCCTTCATCGCGACGGCAGAAGCGCGCGCCAGCGAGGCCTACAAACAGGGCATCGTGGAAGGCAAGGCGGACGATATCGTCTACACCAACCTCTTCACCGGCATTCACGGCAACTATCTCAAAAAGTCGATCGCCGATGCGGGGCTGGACCCTGACAATCTGCCCGAAAGCGATCCGTCCAAGATGAATTTCGGCTCCGGCGGCAATTCAGCCGCCAAGGCCTGGAAGGACATCTGGGGTTCGGGTCAGGGCATTGGCTCGGTCGATGCGGTGCGCTCGACGGCAGACTATGTCGCCAAGCTCAAAGCCGAGTACGAAGCCGCGAAAAAGCGGGTGTGCTGACCACCCCACGCGCCAAAATCTCCGCCAGGTTTGCCTGCGGGAGCATGGAAGGGGTGCGGACGGCCCGTCGGGCCGGATGGGGTAGTCGGGGCAGTCTCTGGCGTGGCCTTTAAAGGGCCGTCCGCACTGCGGGGGCTTGTCTTCCTGTATCCCCATTAAGCCCCATGAGGGGGCAGTGAGGGATGCGCCATTCGCCTTGAACAGCCATCCAACACCCGGAGCGGGGGACGTTTCTCCCTCGCGCCGGTCTGTCATGTGAGCTTGTCGCGAACACGCCCTTCCACCAGACCGGCAAGACGCATCTTACGGGCTGGCGAGGGGGAGGGGGATAAGTTGGGGGATTAGTGTAGCTGAAACCCCGGAACCGCGCAGCGGTATCCGGGGCCTCAGGCAGGATAGAGCTGGACTTTCGTCTGCCGCTGCTCTTCCATTTTCAATGGGAGGCGCAGTTGAACAGAGCATGGGTCTATATCCTGACCAACAAGCCACACGGTGTTCTCTACACCGGCATCTGCAATGCCAATATCGTGCGCCGGATATGGGAGCATAACGAGGGTGGCGTCCGCGGCTTCACGCACAAGTATAACCTGAAGACCCTTGTCTTCTTTGAGCCGCATCAAGACGTTACCTATGCCGCCGAGCGCGAACGGCGGACCAAGCGTTGGCGGCGGGAGTGGAAGATTGCGCTGATCGAGAAGACCAATCCCGACTGGCGTGATCTGTATCCAGACCTGCTGGGTTGAAATCAAACTCATTGAAACCCCGGAACGCCGCAGGCGTATCCGGGGCCTGTCTCAGAGCATCCTGCACGAGGTCCCGGCTCTGCGCTGCGCTTGGCCGGGAGTTCAGTGGTGGAGAGCCTCTAAATACTCGTCAGCCAGTCGGGCTTTACATATTTGTGGCCGAGATCGCGGGCGACGGGCTCGTAGGTGACATGGCCTTCGGCCACGTTCAGGCCGCGCGCCAGATGCGGATCGTCATTCATCGCCTTCTTCGCGCCCTTGTTGGCGATGGCCAGCGTAAAGGGCAGGGTGGCGTTGGTGAGGGCCAGCGTCGAGGTGCGCGCCACCGCGCCCGGCATGTTCGCGACGCAGTAATGGACCACGCCGTCGACGATGAAGGTCGGGCTCTGGTGGGTGGTGGGCTTTGAGGTCTCAAAGCAACCGCCCTGATCGATGGCGATATCGACCAGCACCGCGCCATCCTTCATCTTCTTCAGCATGTCACGGGTGACGAGCTTGGGGGCTGCCGCGCCGGGGATCAGTACCGCGCCGATCACGAGATCAGCGCCGATCACGGCCTCTTCCACGGCCGCTGCGGTGGAAAACGCGGTTTTCACCTTGCCCTGGAACTGGGCGTCCAGCTCGGCAAGACGCTTGATCGAACGGTCAAAGATCGTCACGTCGGCGCGCATGCCGATGGCCATTTCGGCGGCATGGGTGCCGGAGACACCGCCCCCGAGAATCACGACTTTCGCAGGCTGCACACCCGGCACACCGCCGAGCAGCATGCCGCGCCCGCCATGCGATTTTTCCAGCGCGGTCGCGCCGACCTGGATCGACATGCGCCCCGCGACTTCCGACATGGGTTTCAGGAGCGGCAGGCGGCCCTCATTGTCCGTCACCGTCTCATAGGCAATCGCGATGCAGCCCGATTCCATCAGGCCCCTGGTCTGCTCGGGATCGGGCGCGAGGTGGAGATAGGTGAAGAGCGTGTGCTCCGGCGTCAGGCGCGCATACTCGATAGGCTGCGGCTCCTTCACCTTTACGATCAGCTCGGCCGATTTGAAGACGGCATCGGCGTCGGACAGGATTTTCGCGCCCACCGCCTCATAGGCGCTGTCGGCAAAGCCGACGCCATCGCCGGCCCTGGTCTCCACGAACACCTCATGGCCCGCCTGCACAAGCTCGGCAGCGCCCATCGGGGTCAGGCCGACGCGGTATTCGTGAACCTTGATTTCTCTGGGGACGCCAACGCGCATGATGTCTCTCCCTGATGTGGTGACCGGGCTTCTGGGCGGTCTAAGTTTGCGGAGAAACTAGCTTAAGCGGCGTCTATCAGCAATTCTGCGCCGGAAAACGCAAGAATCTTGCATGATTGAAGCGGTTGTGGCGCTATCTTGCTGATTTGTGACTGCCGCGCCTCCCGCCGGTGGCAAACTCTTCGAGGAATGGCGATGCGCCTTGATGCGATGGACCTTGCCCTGCTGACGCTGCTCCAGCGCGAAGGACGGCTGACCAATGCCGAGCTGGCCGAGCGTGCCGGCCTGTCTGCCTCGGCCTGCCATCGCCGGGTTCGCGCGCTGGAGCAGGGCGGCGTTATCGATGGCTATGTGGCCATGCTGAACCCTGATTCGGTCGGCCGCGGCCTCACCGTGCTGGTGCTGGTTACGCTGGAGAATCAGCGCCGCGAGACCATGCAGGCGTTCGAGACGGCGGTGGAGAAGGTGGAGGAAGTGATGGATTGCTACCTTACCACCGGCGCGGAGGATTATCTCTTGCGCCTGATGGTGCGCGATGCGCGCGATTATGAGCGCGTCCACCGCGAGCGCCTGTCCGGCCTGCCCGGCGTGGCGCGTCTCGTCTCCAACATCGCGATGCGCAAGGTGTTTACACGCACCGCCTTGCCGATTGCTCAGGCGGGCTCGGCCAGCCGGAAGGCGGGATCGGGGGTATAGGCCTCGATGATCTCGCGCATCCACGCATTGATCTCGCTTTCAGGAATTTCGGCGTAACGCAGGAGCGCCAGCGCAAAGTCCAGCCCCTCCGGCTGACTGCGGTTGAGGATGGCGTGGATGCCGAGCGCCTGATGCCGGCGCTGGTCGGGCTCGTCCCTGACCGCCACGAAGCGCTCCAGCTCGGGGAAGTTCTCGCGGATATAGGGCGTGATCTCGGCAGAGATCTCGTAGCGCGGCTGGGCGACGGCAAGCGCCCGCGCTTCGGTGACGTCGATGGCCTTCAATAGCCGCGTGTCGGACGGATCGCCGAATGTTACCGCATAGCCGTCGGCGATCGCGGCGAGGAAACGGTCCGGGTCGTTCTCCACGGCGATAACCGGAATGCCGAAACGGGTGAGCGCGTTGTAGGCCATACGCCCCGCCGGGGTCATGGCATAGATGAGCACCGGGCAGTTCATCTCTTCGGGCGCGCTGACCGGCTTGCGGCTGGCGGTGAGGCTGGCGATGTGCCGGGCGAGCTTCAGCCCCAGCGACGCCCAGGCCGGCGTCAGGGCGAGCGACAGGGCACTGGCAGCGACCAGTATACCGGCGAGCTCTGCGCCAAGTGCAGCGGTGATGCCCGGCAGCGCAAGGATGACGAGGCCGAACTCGGAACCCTGAGCCAGTGCGAAGCCAAGCTGGGTACTGCCGGCCAGACTCCACCCGTTGATGACGGCCGCTGCCCAGGTCAGCGCGGTTTTCAGGACGAACAGCACGGCGAGCGCGGCGAGTATCCAGTGCGCCTGGCCCACCATCATCCGCCAGTCGAGCGCCATGCCGACCGTGATGAAGAAGAAGCCGAGCAGCAGTGCGCCGAAGGGTTTGGCCTCGGTGCGGATCACGGTCTTGAAGGGTGTGTCGGCAATGATCATGCCGGCGAGGAACGCGCCGAGCGTCAGGGAGAGTTCGAGCGCGCCGGTGGCGGCCGCCGTCGCGAGCACCAGAAACAGCGCCGCAGCGGTGAAGATGTCATCATTGCGGGTGAGCGAGAGCAGGCGGAAGAGAGGCCCGATCACGAACCGGCCTGCCAGAAGCGCCACCCCGACCGCCAGCACGGCCTTCAGAGCGGCCCAGCCCAGCGTCAGGCCAAGTGTATCCCCACCGCCCTCTGATGCCAGAGAGACGGCAATGACCAGGAGGAAGATGCCCGCCACGTCCTGAAACACCAGCACGGCGGTGGTGGAGCGGCCGAGCGGGCAGGTGGCAATGCCGCGCTCGGCGAGCGTCTGCGTCACCACAGCGGTTGCCGAGATGCCGGCCGCCGCGCCGATCAGCAGGGCCAGCACCCAGTCCATCCCTGCCAGCCAGCCCACCAGACCGAACCCGGCGGTGCACAGCGCCATCTGCAGAGGCGCCAGCCCCAGAAGGTCGCGTCCGCTCTCGCGTACCGTCTTCAGTGAAAAGGACAGGCCGATATCAAAGAGCAGGAAGACGACGCCGAGCTGGGCGAGCAGCCGCGTCGTGCCGTTTTCCTCGATCAGTCCGAGGCCGAACGGTCCGATCAGCAGCCCGGCCGCGATGAAGGTGACGATGGGCGAAGTCTTCAGAAGGCGCGCCAGCATGATGGCGGCGATGCCGACACCCAGCAGTTTCACTGCGGGCAGGATGGCCTCCACTTCGCTCATGCCCGCCCCCGCCTTTTGCCTGTTGATGCCGTGCTGTACCAAGATAGGCACGACCGGCTCCGCTGCAAAGCAACTCTGCTTTCCCCCTCGCCAATGGCGCAATCAGCCGCTACATCCCCGTCCATGACCGAAGAACGCTATTCCAGCCTTGAACAGCTCGGTGCGCAGACCGGCGCGCCGGACAGCCCTGACGCTGCGCGCCTTGAGCGCGTGAGCAATCCTGCAGGCGGGAATGATTACGTGATCCGCTTCACCTGTCCGGAGTTCACGTCCCTGTGTCCGGTGACCGGCCAGCCGGACTTTGCCCATCTCGTCATCGACTATGTGCCCGATGCGTGGATTGTCGAATCGAAGTCGCTGAAACTTTTTCTGACGAGCTTCCGCAATCACGGTGCCTTCCACGAAGCGTGCACGATGATGATCGGCCAGAGACTGGTGGACGAGCTGTCGCCCAAATGGCTGCGCATTGGCGGGTACTGGTATCCGCGCGGCGGCATACCCATTGATATATTTGGACAATGGGGCAAGTGCCCCGACAGCGTCTGGGTGCCCGATCAGGGCGTTGCCCCCTATCGCGGCCGCGGCTAGCCGTTCATCTGGATAAACCGCTCGTTTATCTGGCGTTTATGACAATGAGCGGAGTGTGAACGCGTCCGTCTGACGGCGTTCAGCCAGCCCTCTCTAAACCTGTCATCACTGACCGGCGCACTGAAGCGCCCAGTGACGGGATTTGGAGAAACTCTGATGAAACTTCGCAACGCCCTCGCCCTCGGCCTCAGCATCGTTGTCCTCGCAGGAACCGCGAGTGCGGCCGAAGCCCAGCAACGCAACCGCGTCAATATCAACCAGTCCGGTTACGGCAACGAACTCGCTGCCCGCCAGCAAGGCAACCAGAACCGGCTCGCGATCGAACAGCGCGGTGGCTACCACTATGTGCAGACCATCCAGGCCGGCTCGCGCAACGGCGTGACGGTCGGACAGGCCGGCTATGCCAACGGCGCCCTGGTGGACCAGCTCGGCCAGCGCAACACCGCCGTCGTGGGTCAGCAAGGTGCCTATAACGGTGCCACCGCCATCCAGACCGGCCGCAACAACACCGTGGGTGTGGCCCAGATCGGCACCGGTCACAGCGCCACCACGAACCAGACCGGTTCCAACAACGCCCTTGGCGTCATCCAGGTCGGCAGCGGCCAGACCGCCAATGTGCGCCAGTCCGGCAGCGGGAACGTCTCGCTCGTGATCCAGGGCAGCCACTAGTGCCTGGCGAGCAGCGGCGCGCAATTCCTGTGCGCCGCTGCCATCGCCCCGCCCCCTGATACAGAAGGAGAGTACCATGCGTCGCATAGCCGGAACGATCGCCTTGTCTGCCATGGCCGCCGCAATGAGCTTTGCGGGCCTGCCCACCGCTGAAGCGCAGCTTTCCAGCACGCGCTCGGCAGGTGATCTGTGCTGGATGGATCTGGCACGCGGCCGTGGTCACAGCCTGCTGAATGTCTACACGGCGCCTGGCCTCGCCGGCAGTTACGAGCTGGATGTGCGCCAGGCCGGTGCCGGCAATGATGCCATCATCGACCAGTCGGGCACGTTCAGCCCGACCCAGAGCATGCCAACCAATGTCAGCCGGGTGGTTCTCGCCAACCCCACGCGCGGGCGCACCGCGCCCGGTATTGTGGCGGTGGCTGGCGGGTTCCAGCAAGGCACGACCTCGCGCCAGTCTTCATACGGCCCGGTAGCCGTGCCCGCCTCCGCCTATAGCTACAGCGCCCACCTGCGGGTGTTCGACGCCAGGGGCCGTCTCGTCTGCCAGGCGAGCAATTCATGGCTCTAGGGCGGGTGCGCCCGGTTTCACGTCCCTGAGCAGCGCAGCGCCTCCGGCCCTGCGCTGTTCGTCCTTTCCGGCTGACCGGACCGGCGATGACCGGACCGGCGATGACTGGCCGGTGAACGCTGAGCTACGGCCCCGTTCAGCTGAGATCAGGCAGGGTGGATGGTGACGGGTGCCCAAGGCCAGATCGGCTGGCCCCCATCCGCCCTCCGGAATACCCGCCCCCTGGGTTGTTCCGGAGCCAATTTCACGACGGAGAAGGCAAATGAAACGCCTCACTGGCCTGCTTGCAATTCCTGCCCTTGCTGCCACCGGCGCCTGCGCGCCGCCGGCGGGGGATGCCCGGGCGGAGGCCGCATTTGATGCGCGGGCGTCCGCCAATGCCTGCTGGATCGAGGTTGTCGAGGTGGCTGGCCAGACGATGCTGGAAGTCTATGCCGCGCCGGGCCTGCGGGGCAGCTATGAGCTGACCCTGCGCCAGAACTCCGGCAGCGGTGATGCGGTTATCACCCAGTCGGACCAGTTTGTCAGTGCGGGCAACGCGCCCGAACGCCTGAGCCAGCTGTCCCTCGGCGGGAGCGCCGGGTTTGGCGGTGCATCGCTTGGCGAGATGATGGCCTCGATGCGCAATGCGCAGCCCGGCACCACGATCATTTCCTCGGACGGTGCGGGACGTGCCCGGTACGATATCCGGGTGCGCCTGATGGACGAGCGCGGGCGCGAGATCTGCGCCGCAGAGCGCGCGGGACCATAACGCCGCCCGGCGCGTTGGCCGGCAGGTAGCGTTTCAGGGCCTGCCGGTCCAGCGCACCACATCCGGCGTCTTGCGGGTGCGCTCGGCCGCACTGACGGCCTGGGTGCCGACATAGACGAAGCCGGCGACGCGCTCCGACGCCTCGATTCCGATCGCTTCGCGGACACGTTCGTCGAAGGCATACCACTCGGTCAGCCATTGCGCGCCAAAACCCATTGCGTCAGCAGCCAGTAGCAGGTTCTGGCAGACAGCGCCAGCCGACAGGATCTGCTCCCATTCCGGTATCTTGTGCGGAACCGTGACCCGGGAAATCACGCCGATCACCACCGGAGCCCGCTCGAAGCGGCGCCGCTCCAGCGCATAGCGCTCCTCACCGGCGTCGGGCATGTCTGCGCGGATCAGCGTCTCCAGCATGGCCCCGAACCGGGTGCGCGCCTCGCCCGCGAACACGATGAACCGCCACGGACACAGCTTGCCGTGGTCGGGTACCCGGGCGCCAACCTTCAGCAGGACCTCAAGCTGTTCGTCCGACGGCCCCGGACCGGACATGTCGATGGCGCGGGTCGAGCGCCGCCTTGCCATCCGGTTCAGCATGTCGTGGGAGGGCTTGGGAACGCTCAGCACGTCGTTGTCGGCAGGAAAGGACGGGGCAGTGAAATGGGTCATGGATGGAAGCGTCCGGTTGCGGGGCGGGCAGGGTGCTTTGACGGATCGGCAAATGCAGCCTTATATCAGAGGTCTGTTGTGACAGATTCAAGTATGATTGAAGATGTCCGTTCACACCCAGGGACGCCCTGATGGCCGCTGAAGTAGCGTTGGACGATGATCTGAGCCCGGCCGAACGCCGCCGGCGCAAGGTGCGCGACGCGATTGTCGAGGCCGCTGAAGCCATCTTTGCCGAGGAGGGCGAGGCGGGCATCTCGATGCGGCGGATTGCCGAACGCATCGATTACTCCCCTGCGGCGCTCTACAAGTATTTCAACTCCAAGGAAGCGCTGTTCGACGAAATCCGTGAGCAGTTCTTTGAACGCCTCTACCGGCGCATGGTGGCGGTGGAGGAGATTGTCGAGGAAGGCCCGCTGGTATGCGAGGAGTGTCTGCGCGCCTATGTGGAGACGGGACTGGAACAGCCCGCCCATTACCGGCTGGCATTTTCCAGCTGGTTTGAGTCGAAGTTTGACGAGCGCCAGGATTCCTATGGCTACGCAGCGTCCGAGCGTCTGGAACTGATGATCCAGAAGGCGATTGCCGACGGCTGGTTCCGCGAGTGTGACCCGACGCTGGCGGCGCTGTCGGTTTGGGCCGGCGCACATGGCCTCACCATGCTGGCTGTAACCATTCCGGATTTCCCCGGGGCCAAGGAAAAGTGCGCAGATCTCACTCTGGACGATCTCATTGCCTTTCACGCCGAGGCAACCGGACGCGGCTTCGCCACACCGAAGCTCAATGCGTGGCTGGACGCCAAAAAGGCAAAATAGTGAACGCTGTTCACTTTTCAAACGCCGTTAATTGATCTATGTGTGATCCTGCTTCTTCGCGAGGGATCGCACCATGTCAGGCGAGCATATAGTCCGGCGTCACGCATTTGCGACCGCGGTCGCCTCACTGGCAGTTGTGCTGGCCGGTAGCGTCATACTGGTCAGCGCCCTGCGCGGCGGTCCGGCAGTGGCGGACCTCTCGCTGGCGCAGGCCTCTCCGGCAGTCGTTGAAACACTCGTGGTCGAGTACACCGGATCAGCGCGCATCGAGGCGCGTTTTCCCGGTCTCGTTGCTGCCCGGCGCGAGAGCGTACTGGCTTTCAGCGCAGGCGGACGGCTGGACGTGGTACATGTCAATGTCGGTGACCGCGTCGTGCGCGGTGATGTCCTTGCGCAGCTCGATACCCGCACTCTGGAGGCCCAGCTGGGTGCTGCGCGCGCCGATGCCGAGGCTGCGCAGGCTCAGGCGGCCCTCGGCCGGACTACGCTGGAACGTCAGCAGCAGCTGGTGGAGCGCGGGCATGTCTCAGTGCAGCGCCTTGACGAGGCGGGTGCCGCTGCCCGCGCGGCGGAAGCACAGGCGGCCGCAGCCCGCGCCGGCGCGCGAGCGCTGGAAGTCCAGCTGGAACTCGCCCGGCTGCAGGCCCCCTTCGATGGTGTGATTACCAGGCGCAATGCCGATGAGGGCGCGGTGCTGGGCGCCGGCACGCCGCTCTTTCATCTGGTCGAGGACGCAGTGCTGGAGTTTCGGGTGGGTCTGCCGGTTGCCGACGCGGTGCAGCTGACGCCGGGCAATGATTATGTTCTCGAGTCTGGAACCCGCCGGGTGACGGCCCGCCTGCGGGCGCTCACCGGCGTTGTCGACACCGGCACGCGGGCCGTGGAGGCGGTGTTCGAGCTCGATGGCGGTCAGGGGGTGGTGCCCGGCGAGGTGGCAAGGCTGGTCCTGCCTGGAAGCCTGCAGGAGCGCGGATTCTGGGCGCCGCTGACGGCTCTCGCCGAAGGCCGCCGTGGCCTGTGGACGGTCTACCAGCTGACAAATGGCGGCGGGGAATACGCGCTTGAACCGCGCAGTGTGGAATTGCTCCACACCGAAGGTGGCCAGGTGTATCTGCGCGGCGCGGTGGAGGACGGGGCCACCATACTCGCCGCCGGTATCCAGCGTGTCACGCCGGGGCAGCGGGTTGTACCAGCCGGGCAGACGCGCTCATGACGACGCTGTTTTTCCGCTTTCCGCGCCTTGCAGGCCTGGCCCTCTTCCTGATGATCGTGGCCGGGATTGCCGCGTTTGCGACCATGGGGCGCCAGGAAGACCCCTATCTCACCGAACGTTTTGGCCGGGTTGTCACCCTCTACCCCGGAGCAGATGCCGAGCGCGTCGAAGCCCTGGTCTCCGAGCGCATCGAGCGCGCCCTGCTGGAGCTTGCGGAGGTCAACGAGACCACGTCGGTATCCCGCGCCAATATCGCCTCGGTTAGTTTCGGTATCCGCGAGGACCTCAACGCGGCAGAGGTCGAGCAGGCCTGGACGAAAATCCGCGAACAGATTGCCTCCATCCAGTCATCCTTGCCCGCCGAGGCCGGTGCGCCGCGGGTCATCCGCGAATATATGGGCGCTTCGAGCATTATCGTGGCACTGTCCTGGCCGGCCGGTTCGGATGCCAGCATGGGAGCGCTGGGCAGGCTTTCGCGCGAGCTGGAGGACCGGTTGCGCGGCCTCGACGCGACCTATCGCACCGAACTTTTTGGCCAGCCAGAAGAAGAGATACGCGTCGTACTGGATCCCGAAGCCGCCGCGGCGCTCGGGGTGACGGCTGGCGAGGTAGCCGGGCTTCTGGCGCGATCCGATGCCCGCACTCCCGCCGGGCGCCTCGCCGGTGACAGCTACGACTTCACCGTCGAGATTGATGGCGCGTTCGACTCCCTCGATCGGGTGCGCAGCGTGGTTCTGAGCGGCCGGCAGGGGCAGGGCTTCGTCCGGCTGGGCGATGTCGCCACCGTGGAGCGGGCCCGGCGCGAACCCGATGCAACCCAGGCCTGGTTCAACGGCGCGCGCTCGGTCTTTGTCGCGGCCTATATCCTGCCTGACAGGCGGGTGGACAGCTGGGGGCGGCAGGCCGAGCGGGTCGTTCAGGATTTCCGCGCCGCTACGCCCGGCCTTGATGTCGAGATCGTCTTCTCCCAGACCGATTATGTCGAGAAACGCCTCAACGGGCTCGCCATCAATCTGGGATACTCGGCCCTGATCGTATTTGCCGTCCTGTTCGTGATGATGGGCTGGCGGTCGGCGCTGATTGTCGGATCGGCCCTGCCGCTGACCGTGCTGCTCGTGCTCTTCCTCATCAACATGTACGGCCAGCCGCTGCACCAGATGTCGGTGACCGGGCTCGTCGTGGCCCTCGGCCTTCTGATCGACAACGCCATCGTGGTGGTGGATGACTACCGCCTGTTGCGCCAGCGCGGCCTCGACCGGCTGGCAGCCGTCGACAAGGCGGTACGCACCCTGTTCGCGCCGCTGCTGGCGTCCACCGCCACCACCGTGTTTGCCTTCGCGCCGATTGCGCTGATGCCCGGTTCTGCCGGCGAGTTCATTTCCATGATCGGCGTGTCGGTGATCTTTGCCGTCACCGCCTCTTTCGTACTCGCCTTCACCCTGATCATATCGCTGGCGGCCTGGTTTGATGATGCCGCCGATACGGGTGATGCCCGGCGCCCCTTCTGGCGTGACGGCCTGCGCTCGCGCCCGCTTGCCTGGGCCTACCGCAAGCTTCTCGATGCCGTGATAGCCCAGCCCGCCATCGGCATGCTGCTGGCGGTGATCCTGCCGGTGGCGGGCTTCCTGGCGGCGTCCACCTTGCCATCGCAGTTCTTCCCGCCCACAGAGCGCGACATGTTCGAGGTGTCGGTGACGCTGCCGTCCGGGGTCTCCATGGAGCAGACCCGGCAGCGGACAGCCGAGGTGACGGCAATGCTGCGCGAATACGATGGTGTGGAGGATGTCGGCTGGGTGATCGGCAGCTCCAGCCCGCGCGTCTACTACAACATGCGCCGCGGGCAGGCCGGGCGCCCGAACTACGCCGCCGGCTGGGTGCGGACCCGCTCTGCTGCTGCCACCCGTGCGATCACGCAGGACTTTCAGTCCCGTGCCCGCGATGCCTTCCCCGATACGATGGTGCTCGCCCTGCCGTTCGAGCAGGGCCCACCGACGCCTGCACCCATCGAACTGAAGATCATCGGCCCGGAACTCGCCGTCCTCGATGCGCTTGGCCACCAGATACGCCGTGTGCTGGCGGACACACCAGGGGTCACCTACACGCAGGCGCAATTGCTGCTGGGCGAGCCGGTCGCGCGTCTGTCCACCGACGAGGCATCGGCCGCGCTGGCGGGCCTGCGCCTGGGCGATGTTGCAGGCAGGGTGCGCGCAGAGACGGACGGCGTCCTGGGGGGCACCGTGGTCGAGGGCGTGGAAGTGCTGCCCGTCCGGGTCATCGGCCCGGCTGACAGGCGTTCCGGAGCCGACAATATCGCCGCCGTACCATTGCCGGGGGAAGGGCGCAGCGCGATGAGCACGGTGGGAGCGCTCGGCGGAATGACGCTGGTGCCGCAGACGGCTGCCATTGTCCGGCTGGACGGCGAGCGCGCCAATCCGGTCTATGGCTATCTCTCGCCCTTCGTGCTGCCCGCGCCGACCCTGCAGGCATTCTTTGCCCGCTTCGAGGCTGCGGGTCTTGAGATGCCGCCGGGCTATCGTCTGGTGATCGGCGGCGAGGCGGAAAGTCAGGGCGACGCGACGGCCGATCTGATGTCGACCGCGATACCGCTGCTGATCCTGATGGTCGGGGCCGTGGTGCTCGCCTTCAATTCCTTCCGCTATGCCGGCGTGGTGTTCACCGTGGGCTTCCTGTCGGTGGGGCTGGCCCTGTTCGGGGTCTGGATGTTCGGCACGCCACTCGGCTTCAACGCGATTGTCGGCTCGATGGGCCTCGTTGGCCTGTCCATCAACGGCACCATCGTGGTGCTTTCTGCCTTGCGCAACTCCCCCCTGGCCCTGCTTGGCGATCCGCTGGCAATCCGCGAGACGGTCATGGACGCCACGCGCCACATCCTGGCAACCACGCTGACCACGATGGGCGGGTTCGCGCCGCTTTTGCTGGACGGTGATCCGTTCTGGCTGCCGTTTGCATCGGCCGTGGCAGGCGGGGTGGCGGGATCAGCGATGCTGGCCCTGATCTTTGCGCCGGCCGCCTTCGTCATGCTTGTGCGCCTGAAAGGCGCAGGCAAGGAGCCCTTGCCCGTACCCGCCGCGGCGTCGTAATCGTGCAGGTCCGCGCCGGCAGAGGGGGCAGGCTGAGATGACATTGCGCAAGCGTCCGGGCGGGATCACCCGGGGGCCCTGGACCATCCACGCCGAACGGGTGACATACGATAATCCCTGGATGCGGGTCCGTGAGTTCGACGTTACCCAGCCCGATGGCAAGCCCAGCATCTACGGTGTGATGGAGCCGAAAAATCTGGCCATCGGCATCCTGCCGCTGTTCGGGGATGGCAGTGTCATGCTGGTCGGCCAGTACAGGTTTGCGCTGGACTGCTGGTCCTGGGAGCTGCCTGAGGGCGGCGGCCCGATGGACGAGGCGCCGCTGGACAGCGCCCGGCGTGAACTGGCCGAGGAGACTGGCCTGAGTGCTGCAAACTGGCTGGAGTTTCTGGAGATGGACATGTCCAACTCCATCACCAATGAGCGCGCCATCGCGTTCATCGCCTGGAATCTCCAGGAAGGTGAAGCCGAACCGGAAGGCACCGAGGACATCGAAACGCGCCGCGTGCCGTTCTCCACGGCGCTGGCAGAGGCCATGGACGGGCGCATCCGCGATGCCTTCACGCTGGCAATGCTGCTCAAGGCTGACTACATGGCACGTCATGGCCAACTGCCCGAGGCGGTTTCCAGACTGATACTGAACCCGGCCGGAAAGGATGACCCCCATGGCCTCCGCTGACGCTGCAACCCCGCTCCGGCACGACACCGACATCCGCGCGCTGTGGAACCGGCTGCGCCTTGAGGCCGCTTCGGTGGGAGCCGAAGACCCCATGCTCGCGGGCCTCGTCAATGCCGGCATCCTGCGTCATGGCAGCTTTGCCGAGGCGCTGGCCCACCGCATCGCGCTGAAGCTCGCCGACGGGCAACTGGACGCCATGCTGGTGCACGACGTGGTCAGTGAAGCGCTGCGCGCCGATCCGGCCATCGTTTTCAGCGCCGCAGCCGACATGCTGGCCGTAGACGAGCGCGACCCCGCCTGCAGGTCGCTCTTGCAGCCCTTTTTCTACTTCAAGGGCTTTCAGGCGCTGCAGGCTTACCGGGTGGCCCACTGGCTGTGGGGGCAGGGGCGCGAGGCGCTGGCCTTCCACTTCCAGGGCCGGGTGAGCGAGCTGTTTGCGGTGGATATTCACCCGGCCGCCCGCATCGGCAGGGGCATCATGATCGACCATGCCAGCTCGGTCGTGATCGGCGAGACGGCTGTTGTCGGCGATGATGTGTCCATCCTGCACGAGGTGACGCTGGGCGGCACCGGCGCGCAGGAGGCCGACCGGCACCCCAAGATCGGCAAGGGTGTCCTGATCGGTGCCGGCGCCAAGGTGCTGGGCAACATCACGGTGGGTGACTATGCCCGCATCGCCGCCGGATCGGTTGTGCTCAGTGATGTGCCCGCCCGCTGCACGGTGGCGGGTGTTCCGGCCAAGCCGGTGGGCGGCTGCTGCGCAGAGCCTGCCCGCACGATGGATCACAGCCTTCCCGATTGATCGCGGCACGCGGCCCGGTAGGGTGTCGCCAAATCAGCACGCATGTGCGAATCCCTGAACGCGTTTTGCTAGGAGGCTTGCGAGAGCGATGGCCCAGTCTGTTTTCAATCACACCGAAGCCAGCAAGGTGGAAACCTTCCTGCGCCAGCGTCTCAATCCCGGCCTGAAGGTGCAGATGCGCCAGCGTCCGGACGAGTGCGCCGAGATCTATCTCGGTTCGGAATGCCTTGGTGTGGTGTCGAAGAATGTGGATGAGGGAGAGGTGTCCTACTCTTTCGAGATCACCATTCTCGATATCGACCTCGACGAGCTTTAGGGCGCCGCGCGGTTGGTCCTTGTTGTCCAGGCGCTGACCAGGACCTTCCCCGGCGGCACGCGGGCCGTCGATGCGGTGGACTTTTCGGTGCGCGCAGGCGCGCTCCTTGCCCTGGTGGGTGAGTCCGGCTGTGGCAAGACCACCACCCTGAAAATGATCAACCGCCTGCTGGAACCGAGCTCCGGCAGCGTGCATTTCAACGGCGAAGACGTGACGGGGCTGGACCCCGTTGCCCTGCGCCGCCGGATGGGCTGGGTGATGCAGGGCGACGGGCTGTTCCCGCACTTCACCGTGGCCGAGAACATCGCCGTCACGCCGCGCCTTGCCGGCTGGGATGCTGAACGCATTCGCGCGCGTATCCGCGTACTGCTCGAACTGGTCCGGCTTGACCCCGCCGAGTTCGAGAACCGTTACCCCGCAGAGCTGTCTGGCGGCCAGCGCCAGCGTGTGGGCCTGGCCCGTGCCCTGGCCGCAGAGCCGCCCCTGCTGCTGATGGACGAGCCGTTTGGCGCGCTTGATCCGATCACGCGCGACAGCCTGCGAGAGGATGTGCAGGCCCTGCGGGCGCGACTTGGCTTTGCTGCCGTGCTCGTTACCCACGACATGGCCGAGGCGCTGCTTCTGGCTGACGAGATCGCCGTCATGCGCGACGGCCGGATCCTGCAGATCGGTGCGCCGACAGATTTGCTGGCCCGTCCATCGGATCCCTATGTCGAGGCCTTGCTGGCAACACCGCGGCGCGAGGCAGAGCGGGTCGCTGCGCTGTCGGGGCAGGGCTGATGGAGGCGCTCGCCCAGCCGCTTGCGTTCTTGCCGGAGTATCTGGGCGGACATCTGCGCCTGTCTCTGGGCGCCATGGCGTGCGGCCTGCTGATCGCGTTACCGCTGGGCGTGGCCGCTGCCCGCAACCGGGCGATAGCGGGGCCGGCTCTTGCGGTGGCAGGCGTTTTCCAGACCATACCTGCGCTTGCCCTTCTGGCCTTGATGGTACCCGTTCTGGGCGGCCGGATTGGCTTTGCGCCGGCTTTCCTGGCGTTGACGCTCTACGCCATCCTGCCAGTCCTGCGGAACACCATTGTCGGCCTTCACAGTGTCGATCCGGTTGTACGCGAGGCGGCCCGCGGCGTTGGCATGACGCGGGTGCAGAGCCTCTGCCGGGTGGAATTGCCGCTTGCCCTGCCCACCATCATGGCAGGCATCCGCACGGCCTCGGTCTGGGTCATCGGCGCGGCGACGCTGGCAACGCCGGTGGGAGCGGCGTCTCTGGGCAATTACATCTTTGCCGGCCTGCAGACCCGTAACTGGACGCTGGTGATTTTCGGCTGCGTCGCCGCTGCGCTGTCGGCCCTGGTCATTGACGGGCTCCTGAAGCTGCTGGAAAGCGCTGCCGCCCGCCGCCGCCTGGGCAGGGCCGTGGCCGCGAGTGCAGCTCTGGCGGCGATTGTTGCGCTCGCACTGATGCCCGTGACCGCTTTTCAGGGACCGGGTGCAGGTGGCGCCGTCCGCTCGGCCAATGCCGCGCAGACCGACGGGTTTGGCGGCCGCGCCGTGGCGATCGGCGCGAAAGCCTTTACCGAACAGTACATTCTCGCAGGACTTCTCGAGAATGTCCTTCGGGAGGCGGGCGCCGATGTGCGCCGCCGCGACAATCTGGGCTCCACGGTGGCGTTTGATGCGCTCGTGTCGGGTGAGATCGATGTCTATGTCGATTATTCCGGCACCCTCTGGGCCACCATCATGGAACGCGAGGACATGCCGGGCCGGCACGTCATGCTGGCCGAGATCACCAGCTGGATGTGGGCGCGTCACCGGATTCTCGTGCTGGGCGGGCTGGGGTTCGAGAATGCCTATGGTATCGCCGTAAGCCGGGAAACCGCCGGACGCGAGCGCTTGCGCACGATTGGCGATCTTGCCGGTCTGCCGAGCCTTTCCATCGGGGCCGATTCCGAGTTCTTCGCCCGGGCCGAGTGGACGGGCCTGCGTGATGCCTATGCGCTGCGTGATGTGCGTACACGCGCAATGGACTCCACCTTCATGTATGGCGCGGTGCGCGATGGTGAGGTGGATGCCATCACCGCCTACACGACCGACGGCCGCATCTCGGCCTTCGATCTGGTCATTCTCGACGACCCTGCGGGCATATTGCCGCCCTATGACGCGCTGATCCTTGTATCGCCGCGGGCGCTGGACCGGCCTGCCATCGCCCGCACGCTGGCCCCGCTGGTTAACGCGATCAGCGCTGATGCCATGCGCGATGCGAATGCCGTGGTGGATATCGAGCGCCAGCCGGTCGCGGAGGCGGTCAGCCGCCTGCGGCGCACGCTGGAAGGGCCGCCGCCCGGCCCCTGAGTGTTGCGCAAGTGCGACACCTGATGAACCGGCACATACGGGCATGCATCCCTGCACCGGGGCGTCGCGTTCATGGGACTGGATTGGGCATCAGCAAGCCGCCTCACCTGCGGCTCAAGAGACCAGAAAAGGGCACCCTGATGCGTACCTTGGCTTTCGTCGCGGCAGTCGCCGCTCTCCCCGTCATCACCCCCGCCGTTTCCGCCCAGATGTATGACTATGACTGGACCGGTCCCTATATCGGCGTGAATCTCGGCCAGGGCCGTGATGCGGAATTCGATCTCGATGCCGCCCTCGAAGTGGACGCGGGCAGCACCTTCTTCCCGGCTCCCATAGCTGGCGGCACCTTCCCCACCATGCGCACATTCGACGGTGATGGCTGGGTGGGCGGCATCCAGGCCGGTTATAACTGGCAGGCCGGCATGTTCGTGCTGGGCGGTGAGTTGGACGTGCAGCTCTCCGACGTCGGCTCCTCCACCTCCATTCCCAACGCCCCTGGCGGCGCAGCAGACAATCCCGACGGCTTCACCGATCTCAACTTCGAGGTCGACTACTTCGCCACTGCGCGCGCACGCGCCGGTGTCGCGTTCGACCGGATCCTGGTCTATGCGACAGGCGGCGTGGCCTATGCCCGGGTGGATTTCGACCGCAACTACCGTGTCGGGACCGCTGAAGAGACCGCCAGTGCCAGCGCTGACCAGACAGGCTGGACCTATGGTGCCGGTCTGGAATGGGGCATGACCGATTTCTGGACGCTGCGTGCGGAGTACTCCCGCATCGATCTGGGCAGCTCCAGCTTCGATACCAGCTATTCTGACGGCACGATTGGCCGCGCCACCATCGACACCCAGTTCGATGTCATCCGCGCCGGTGTGAACTTCCGCTTCTAGAAGCGCGAGGCTGTCAGCAAAAAGGCCCCGGCTCTCCTCTGGCCGGGGCCTTTCTGACTGGGCGCCGTGAGTCTGCTACAGCACGTCGAGCATGGAGGCGACGAGCGGGTGGCGGACAATGTCCTTGGCTTCCAGCCGCACCACGGCGATGTCGTCAACCGCCTCAAGGCGCTGGCAGATATCGGCCAGGCCGGACATTTCCGGCAGCAGGTCGGTCTGGGCCGGATCGCCGGTGACGACCATGGTCGAGTTCCACCCCAGACGGGTCAGCAGCATCTTGAGTTGCCCGTAGGTGCAGTTCTGGGCCTCGTCCACCACGATATAGGCATTGTTGAGCGTGCGCCCGCGCATGTAGGCGATCGGCGCGATCTCGATCAGCCCCTCGGCCATCAGCGCTTTCAGGCGCTTCGTGCTCAGCCGGTCGGCGAGCGCGTCGTAAAGCGGGCGCAGATAGGGCGCCAGCTTCTCCTCCAGCGCACCGGGCAGGAAGCCGATATGCTCGCCTGCCTCGACGGCCGGGCGTGACAGCACGATACGCCCCACCTGGCCGCTTTCCAGGGCGTCGACCGCCTTGGAGACAGCCAGATAGGTCTTGCCGGTGCCGGCAGGGCCCATGGCCAGGATCAGGTTATGGTCGTCGATCGCGTCCATGAGCCGCGCCTGCCCCTCAGAGCGCGGTTTCACGGTCTTGATGTAGCGCTGGTCCCGCATCGGTTCCTTGTCATCAGGAGACCAGTTCGTGCCGGGGAAGAGGGCGCGGACCTTCTCTTCCTCATAGTGCTCGGCATTGAACCCGCCCTGACGGCGTTTTGCGGTGCGCTTGCTCATGATGGCGTCCTCCGGACAAGAAAAAACCCCTCGTGCGGGTGCACAAGGGGCGGACAAAGGCGGTGCAGGCTAGGCAGGGCAGATGCGGTGCGCGCGGCCGATCCTTCCGGGTCTGGCGTTGGGGGTGCATACGGCATTGCGCCGCGGCCTCCTTGCAAGAAGCGTCTATCCCTCACGACCGATGCGAAGAAGCCGCCAGGGCGGCTGGTCCCCTCTCGAATCGCATCTACAGTCTCATGGTAAGACAATGAACGAAGTATGAGTCAGCCCGTCGCGGAAACTTCATACAGCCGGCGGTGCAGTTTCATCACAGCCGCGCGTCACACGAGCAGGAAGGAACAGGAAATGGGCGTTTACGAGCTGGACGGGGTCCGTCCCCAGATCGCAGAGGGCGTCTGGATCGCGCCGGGGGCCACCGTGCTCGGCCGGGTAAGGCTGGGGCGCAATGTATCGGTCTGGTTCAATGCTGTGCTGCGCGGCGACGTGGAAGACATCGTCATCGGCGATGACACCAACATCCAGGACGGCACCGTCATCCATGCCGACCCCGGCAAGCCCACCGTCCTTGGCAAGGGAATTACGGTCGGCCATCAGGCCATGCTGCATGGCTGCCAGATCGGCGATTATTCGCTGGTGGGCATTGGCGCGACCATTCTCAACGGCGCTAAGATCGGGAAGAACTGCCTCATTGGCGCACACGCCCTCATCACCGAAGGCAAGGAAATCCCCGACAATTCCATGGTGCTCGGCGCGCCGGGCAAGGTGGTGAAAACGCTGGAGGAGGGGATGGGCGAGATTTTCAAGGCCAGCGCGGACCACTACGTCGCCAATGCGAAGCGCTTTGCTGCGGGCCTGCGCGAGATTTGAGGGGGATTTATTCTGGTGCTCCGCACATCCGTGCGTCGCTGCGGGCAAAAGGTGCCCGGCGGCCGGTCGGCCTTGCAGGCCGCTTTGCGGCTTGAAAAGCGCGCCCGCGCTCGTGCGCGGTACTAATGGTGTCGCCGGTGTCTCCCCCCCGTTCACGGGGGGAGTGGTCCGAAGGACCGAGGGGGGGGATTCAAACAAGTTCCCCCCTCCGTCAGCTGCGCTGACACCTCCCCCGTAAACGGGGGAGGACATCTCTCTTCTTGTGGATGACAGTGCTGAATCCTACTGCAGGCGGCCCCACAGCTCGCGGATGCGCTGGTCGGCCTCGCGGCCGAAATTGAACCACGCCGTGCGGTCGCGCGAGGCGTCAATCACGATCAGCCTGTCATCGCGGGCCAGGAGGTGGCTGAGTTCATTGCGCAGTGTCGAGGCGGTCGACGGCGCACGTAACAGCCATACGCCCGGCGCGATGTTCTCTGCGTCGCCGAAATCCTTCAGCGCGGATTCAAACCCGCTGCGGCTGTCGTCGCCAAGCGTGGCCACGACAACAAAATTGGCCGTGCGCGCGTCTGTGGGAGCGGGGCGCTTGGTGCCGGGGCTGCGCCGCGCTTCATCCAGCCAGGCCTTGAACTGCGGGACGTCCGCCGCGTTTTCCCAGCCCTCTTCACGGCTCTGGGACACGATCGAATGGCTGGCGATCCGCCCCTCGCTGACGAAGGCGCGCATCTGCGCTCCGGTGTAGGGGCCGTAAACGCGGCCATCGACTTTCACAAACCAGGACATCGCAATTCCATCATCCCGCGGCATTGGGGCAACACTCCATCCAAGCCTCTCGAATTGAGACTATGCAGGGCATACGGCAAGATTCAGGCCGGTTGGCATGGTATGGGCCACAAATGTGACGCTTTCTGCCGCTTGCCGCCCTCTTTGACCGCTGCGCCAGCCCTCGCTCACCCTCGGGGGGGATCGAACGCTACTGCGAACCCGTTGTCCAGCCAGCGAGTCACCCGTCCGGTGAGATCGCCTACGCTGACGGCTTCTCCGATGCGCGGGCGTTCAAGACAAATGAACGCGGCACCGGAAATCGACACGTCCACGATATCGGCCTGGATGAGCACGCCGTCCTTCAGACGGATCTTGACCCGTCCCGACCCCGGCTTGCGCGGGGCTGCGCGGTCTTCCTCCAGGCCAAGGCGTTCCATGTTGAAACGCCAGGTGATCGCATCGCCCAGCCGGTCGCGCTTGCGCTGTGTGGTGACGAAGCGCACCGCAAAGCCGCGCGCACCGGCGCGCACCACATCGCCTTCCATCCGGCCCAGACCGTCGATCAGCATGACGATGCGCGCGCCAAGGGCGGGCGGGATCTCTGCCGCCACCCTCGCGCCACCGGGTGAAACATCGACGAGGGTGCAGCCGAACTCGCCCCGGACCGGGTCGAGGAAGCGGCCCGGCAGGCGCAATGGCACACGGCGATGCCGGCGCTGCTCCTGCGCGCCCATCGCCGCAATTCGTATCTTGCGCTTGTCCAGACGCACGCCCGGATCGGTGAGTTGTCCCATGCCGGCCTCTTTCTCCGGCAGGAAGACTAGCCCGGGACGGGTTAAAATTTGGCCAAGCCTAGAAGTCGTTGGCGGCCCGCAGCGGAATGCGGGTTTCGCGTACGTTCCGGAACAGCTGGACGGTGCTTTCCGGTTCGAGCGCAGGCCGCAATTCCTTGAGGACATGGCGCACGGCCGGGCGCCCCTCCAGGCTGCCCCCGGTCAGGGGCTGATAGAGGCCGAGGCAGCGGTCCACCCACCCTTCCGGCCCGCGCAAGGGCAGCAGGGCAATCTCCACCTCCACCGAACGGCCATCAAGAGATGTGGCTTCCGCCAGCGCACAGGCAGGCGCAGGCAGGCTCAGCGCGCCTTCCAGCAAGGCTGTCATGTGCTGGCGGTCATGGCCCCGCCACAGCCCGAGAAAGTTCTGATCCTTGAATTCGCGCTGGTGCATCTGGCACAGCGAGGTGCCCGCCAGGCGGAAAATGTGATGATCGCGGTCCATCCGGCGCAGGATGAACAGATGGCTCAGGAGCCCGGCCAGATCGCGCGGGGCGATGTCGCCGCGTGTCGGTGCCGAGCGGCCAAGCCGTCGCGCATCCCAGTACGCAAACAGCGTTTTCGTATTCTCGTGGCGCATCTGCAGCCCGTCCTCTTTATCCTTTTGGGGAGCCTGCCCGCAGTCCTGCTTTCGGACAGGCGGGCTCCGTTCGGACCGGGCAGGTGCAAGCGGCTTGCCAACCGCTTTTCCGGGTCTCCTGTCCAAACGGCATCCTTCTTGCGGGAGGAGGCGCGAACAGACGGGAGTGAGCCCATGGGCGTTTCAACTCGATACGCAAAAGCGCTTGGCGTGGTGATCGCGGCGACCTTTGCCAGTGCAGCGGCCGCGGCGGCGCAGCATCACGGTCCGACGCCGGTATCGCCGCCGCCGCCCAGCCATCATTGCTGCCAGCACGGGGGAGGGCCGCAGGTGCGTCCCCCCTCTATCCGCATTGGCGGGCCCTCCATCCATATCGGCGGGCCGCGCATCAATATCGGCGGCGTGTACGTGAACAACCAGATCAATGTGAACGTGAACGCACAGGCCAGTGCCAGCGCGATGGCAGTTGCCGGCGCACAGGCCAGCAACACCACCATCGTCTATGGCGGCGGTGGCGGCTTCGTCTCGCGCGGCACCGCCCCGGCGGCCACCGCCATTGCGGGCCTTGCGCTCGCCGGCGAGTACGAGATGGAAGAGGAAAGCTATACCCGCATGGTGGAGGGCTGGCGCGTCGTGCGCGCGGTCTGCATCGATGACCGGGGCACACCGCACCCGGCCTCGCGCCCCGAACGCGACGAACGCGTGCGCGAAGGCTTTGAAGGCGAGATCTTCCGCTGCATGGCGGGCACCACCTTGCAGGCAACGCTGGGTGACCGCCTGGAAAGCGGCGATGACATTTTCGAAGGCGGCCAGGTCATCCAGTGCCAGCGCGGCGATGCGCTGCGCTATGGACGCGGCGGGGAGGTGTTCTGCGCACGCGCAGAGGCCATGCGCGACTGTAACGAGCGCTCGCTGCTGCGCCTTTACGGGCCGGGCGTGCGCCTCGTCTATGTCCGCTATGAGGAGCGTTACACCGCGATGCGCGAACGGCGCAGCGAACGGCGTACTGCCACCGGCCTCAACCTGATGCTCGATGGCGGCGTGGGCGGGTATCACTAACGCTGAACTCCCGGAGGCCAGCAGGGCCATCCGGGACCGGGTTCAGGATAATTCTGATAGAGGCCCCGGGTCTCGCGACGCGCTCGCCCGGGGGTTCAGGGATTATGGGTAGACATATCTGAACTCCCGCTGGCCCGTGAGGGCCATCCGGGACCTGTCGCCAGATCGGCCGTCCTTCCCCCTCATCCTGAGGGCGAGCGAAGCGAGCGTCTCGAAGGATCTAGGGGGAAGGACCCTCAAGGTCACACACCAACACACCCCACCTGACCGGCCCCGGAGCTTTCCGGGGCCGCTTTTTTCACACACAACGGATGACTTGCCTCGTGCATTTCGCTAATGGACGTGAAATTCTTTCACTTATTCCATAGCGGAAACTTCCATGGACCGTATCGATGCCCTGCGCCTGTTTCAGGCCGTTGCCGAGCTGGAGAGCTTTACGCGTGCTGCCGAGCGGCACTCGCTGACCCCTGGCGCCGCGTCCAAGCAGATCTCCGCGCTGGAGGAGCGCATGCAGGCGCGCCTGCTGGAGCGCACGACCCGTTCAGTAAGATTGACCGATGCGGGCCGGGCATTGCTGGAGCGGGTGCGTCCCTGGCTGACCGAATATGAGGCGATCGAGAATGGCCTCGCTGCCGACAATGCCGCGGCGGCAGGTTTCCTGCGCGTGGCGGCACCGGTGGATTTCGGGTCGGCGCGCCTGATCGAGCCGGTGACGGCCTTCATGGAGCAATGGCCCTCGGTGGAGGTGCGGCTCGATCTGTCCGACCGCATGGTGGACCTTGTGGACGAGGGCTATGACCTTGCCGTGCGGCTCGGCCATCTGCCGGATTCCAGCCTGATCGCCAAGCGCCTCGCCGATGCGCCGATGACCACGATTGCGAGCGCCGCCTATCTGGAGGCGCAAGGGCGGCCCGCTCACCCGTCCGACCTTTCCCGCCATGCCTGCATCATTGACCGCAACCGGCCTGCGCCCAATCTCTGGCGCTTCGAGAAGGATGACGTGAAGGCCGAGGCCAAGGTGGAGGGGCGGCTATCGCTGAACGGCGCCAGCGCGGCAGTATCGGCCGCCTGCGCGGGAGCCGGCATTGCGTGCGTGCCAAGCTGGGCGGCCCGCGCCGCCATCGCTGACGGGCGGGTGGTGTCGCTGATGGATGACTGGACGCCCGAAGCGCGCGAATTGTGGGCGGTCTTCCCGTCCAACCGCTATCTGGCCCACCGGGTGCGCTTGTTCGTGGATTTCCTGGCTGGCTGGTTCAAGGGAAGCGTCTAGACGATGAGCTTACGCATAGCCTTCATGGGCACGCCGGAATTTGCCGCCCGCTCGCTGGCTGCCATCGCCGGGGCCGGCCACGAAATCGTGCGCGTCTACACCCAGCCGCCCCGGCCCGCCGGGCGCGGACAGAACCCTCGCAAAAGCCCGGTGCACGCGCTGGCCGAAGCCTTCGGCATCGAGGTGAAAACACCAGAACGCTTTCGCGAGGCGGACGTGCTGGAAGACTTTGCCAGCCTTGATCTCGATGTCGCCTGCGTGGTCGCCTATGGCCAGATATTGCCGCTGGCGGCGCTGGAGGCACCCCGCCTTGGCTGCCTCAACCTGCATGCCTCCCTGCTGCCGCGCTGGCGCGGGGCAGCCCCCATCCAGCGCGCGATAATGGCGGGCGATGAGGTGACCGGCGTGCAGATCATGCAGATGGAGGAGGGGCTGGATACCGGCCCTGTCCTGATGAGCGAGATCGTGCCGATAGCGCCTGACGACACCGCAGGCACGCTGCACGACAAGCTGATGGAGACTGGCGCCGAGCTGTGGCCGCGTACCCTCGCGGCCCTCGAGCGTGGTTCGCTGCACGCAATGGCGCAGGCGGAAGATGGCGTCACCTATGCGAAGAAAATCACCCCCGCTGAGGCGCGCATCGACTGGTCCCGCCCCGCAGGCGAGGTGTGCGACCATATTCGCGGCCTGTCACCCTTTCCCGGCGCCTGGTTCAGTCTCGACACGCCTAAAGGCGCGGTGCGGGTGAAGGTGCATTTCGCCGAGCCTGAAAAGGGCGAGGGCGAGCCGGGCGAGGCGCTGGACGACACTCTGCTCATCGCCTGCGGGCGCGGCGCGGTGCGCCTGAAACGCCTGCAGCGCGAAGGCAAGGGCATGATGGGCGCCGACGAGTTCCTGCGCGGCACGGCGGTGCCTGCGGGCAGCCATCTCTGACCATGCCCCGCTACCTCCTCACCATCGAATATGACGGCGGGCCGTTCGTCGGCTGGCAGCGTCAGGATAATGGCCTGTCCGTGCAGGCGGTGATGGAGCGCGCCGCCGATGCGCTCGAAGAGGGCCGCCACGAGGTCTACGGGGCAGGGCGTACCGATTCCGGTGTCCATGCCCTCGCCATGACCGCGCATGTGGATTTTGCCAGGGACTGGCCGGCGGACGTGGTGCGCGACGCGCTGAACCATCATTTGCGGCCACACCCGGTGTCGGTCCTGTCGGCGCGGGCCGTGAAGGATGACACCCACGCGCGCTTCTCTGCCGTCAAGCGCGGCTATGTCTACCGCATCATCGACCGGCGCGCGCCGCTGGCGCTGGAGGCCGGGAAGGCCTGGCAGGTGAGAGTGCCCCTGGATGTTCAGGCCATGAACATTGCCGCGCAAAGCCTTGTCGGGACTCATGATTTCACCACATTCCGTGATGCGCAGTGTCAGGCGGAAAGCCCGGTAAAGTCGATTGACCAGATCAGCGTGGAGCGGCGCGGCGAAGTGATCGAGCTGAAAGTGGCGGCGATCAGCTTCCTTCACCGGCAGATCCGCTCCATCACCGGCTCCCTGGTGGAGGTGGGCCGGGGCCGCTGGAGCGTTGCAGATTTCCGCGATGCGTTGGCGGCGGCAGACCGCACGCGTTGCGGACCGGTCGCGCCTCCCGATGGCCTCTATCTGGCGTTTGTGGATTACCCGCCAGAGGCGCTGGCAAACCCGTAGACGATCAGCGCGTCGATGACGAGCGGGATGCAGGCCGCACCCGCCGCCAGCCCCCAATGGAGCCCCAGCGCGCCTGCTGCGACACGCCAGTGCACGATGAGGCGGATGATCTGGTAGAGCGCCAGCATCAGGCCCAGCGCCTCGGCATTGGCGATCCCGGCAGCGGCCAGCAGCCAGAACAGGGCCTGCACGTGCAAAAGCACGAAGACCGCCCAGTTATGCACCACCACCCAGGCAGAAAACCCTGTCTTCAGGCCCAGCACCTTCACCACCACATAGGCGATGACGGGAAAGAGCAGCCAGATGCGCGCATACTGGCCGACAGCGCCGGCAAGGCTGATCTGCGCGTCGGCCCCGCCGGGCAGGCCCGCCAGCACATGATTGGCCGATACCATCAGCAGGACGAAGGCGGGCAGGGCGTAGATGACGGCCATGAAAGAGCGGACAAACCCGTCCGCCGACACGTCAAAATGCGTCCGCCAGCCCTCCTTGAAGGCCAGCATCGCCCAGATGCCGCGCGTGCCTGACTGGATGTCCGCGATCATTCCGCCCATCAGGCGAACACCTCGAAGTAGCGTATCAGAACATCGTGGTAAATTTCTGTTAACGCTTTGATATCGGCTACGGGCGTCTGTTCGTCCACCTGATGCATGCTGGCGCCGACGAGGCCAAATTCCGCCACTGGCGCGTAATTCTTGATGAAGCGCGCGTCCGAGGTGCCCCCGCTGGTGCTCAGCTCCGGCAAGATGCCTGTACGGGCACGGATGGCGTCGGTCAGCAGCGCGGTGAACGGGCCTTCCTCGGTCAGGAAGGCATCACCCGTGACCGTGAGGTCAGCTGAAATTGTGCCGGCAAAGTGTTGTTGCGCCTTGGCTAATTCGCTCCTGATCCAGCCCTTGAGGGCTTCGCCGTCCTGCTCCGTGTTAAAGCGGATGTTGAACTTCGCGCGCGCCTCGCCGGGGATGACGTTGTGCGCCGGATTGCCCACATCCACGCTGGTGATCTCCAGGTTGGACGGCTGGAAATGCTCGTTGCCCTCATCCAGCCTGCGGGCGGTCAAAGCGGTCAGGAGAGCCATCAGGGCCGGGAGCGGATTGATCGCGCGATCCGGGTAGGCGACATGGCCCTGACGGCCGGTGGCGGTGATCACGGCGTTGAGCGATCCCCGGCGGCCTATCTTCACCATATCGCCCAATACTGCGCGATTGGTCGGCTCGCCCACCAGGCAGTGCGTGAACTTTTCACCCTGCGCCTCAAGGACTTGCAGCATTTTCTTCGTGCCGTTGATGGCCGGGCCTTCCTCATCGCCCGTGATCAGGAAAGCGATGGAGCCTTTCAGTTCACGGCCGGCCAGATAGCGCGCGGTCGCGGCCACAAAGGCGGCAATCGCACCCTTCATGTCCACTGCGCCGCGCCCGATCAGCGCCTCGCCATGCACCTCACCGGTGAACGGACCCGCGCTCCATGCCGCCTCCTGTCCCGCCGGTACCACATCGGTATGGCCGGCAAAGCAGAAGACCGGCTCGGCGCTGCCAAGGCGCGCATAGAGATTGTCCACCTCGCCGAACGGCATGCGCTGGCAGGCAAAGCCAAGCGCGGTCAGCGCGCCCTGCAGCGTGTCGAGGGCGCCTTCGTCACGCGGCGTCACGGAAGGCGCGCGGATCAGGGCCTGCGCCAGTGGCAGTGCATCGATAAGGGAAGGATCAGCTCGGGTCATGGCGCCTGACATAATGCCAATCGCGCACCCGCGCCAGACAGGCGTCACCGGGGCGGGAGACCTTCATCGTCCAGCAGGGGGAAGGTGATTGCTACCTCGTGCCCGCCCTGCGGCCGGGCGCCCTGTTGCGCCGTGCCCCCCAGCTGCCGGGCAAAGGCGTCGAACAGCGCCCCGCCGACACCCTTGCGCGCAGGTTCGAGGGCCGTACTGGCGCCGATGCCGTCATCGGTCACGCTGGCGGTGAGTTCGCCGGTGTCATGCACCGTGACCGATACCGTCAGCGTGCCTTGCTGGCGCCCTTCGAAGGCGTGCTTGTAGGCATTGGTCATCGCCTCGGTCACGAACAGCGCCAGCGGAATGCACCGTTCGGCCCCCAGCAGGGCCGGCTGGACCCGGGTCACCAGCGTGAGCCCGCGTTCCTCGCCGCCGACCGCCGCATGGGTGAGGGTGCACAATTCCTCGAAGAACGGTTTCAGGTCGATCTTCGCAAAATCACCCGCCTCGTAGAGGCTGCGGTGAACCAGCGCGAGTGCGTTGATGCGCGACTGGGCATCGGCGAGCACCTTGGCCGCCTGCGGATCGTCAACGCTGCGCATCTGCAAATTGATAAGGCTGGTAATGATTTGCAGGTTGTTTTTGACCCGGTGATGTACCTCCTTGAGCAGCATTTCCTGGTAGGCAAGACTGCGCGTCAACGCTTCGTCGCGTTCCGCAATCGAGATGGCCATGGTGTCGAAGCCGTCGGCCAGTTCTCGCAGCTCGCCCGGCGCCCGCCTCGCCCGGCGCGGCCGCACCGAATAGCGCCCCTTGCCATAGGCGGCGGCGACCCGCTGCAGATAGCGCAGCCAGCGCAGGATCATCACGTCGGTGGCGATCCAGATGACGCTGCCTGCGAGCACCAGCATCAGCACGGGCAGGACAATCGTTCCGGTCACATCCACGAGGGCGAAGTCGACAAACTCGGTCGCGGTCTCCGCCAGCAGCGCAAACATCTCCGTGGAGACCAGGGGTACAAGCACGAACAGGCGGGGGGTGCCGTCCGGTCCATTGCCGGTAAAGCGGGCCGAGCCGGTCTCCACCGCTTCGGCCATGAGCGCAGGGTCTACCCGCGCCAGACCCATGTCGCGGCTTTCCGTCAGCACCCGGCCCTCGCGGTCCACCAGCGCCGCGCGTGCGTCCCCGGCGCGCTCCCGGCCAAGCTGCTGCAGCGCCTGCAGCCGGATGCCCGTTGCCAGCGCGCCGGTAAAGCTGCCGTCCGTGTCAAAGACCGGGCTTACCGCCCGGATGATCGCCTCGTTGGTGATGGGATCGATCTCGAGCGCACCAATGAGGAAGCGCTCGGTGTCGCGGGCCTCTACAAACCAGCCCGCCTCGTCGAAACGCACCGTTCCGTCCGTGGGCTGGGCCGAACACGCCACCACGCCGCGCGCGTTCACCCGCATGATGTTGGAATAGGCGGGCTGGTCGGCAGCCGCCTGCGCCAGCGAGCGTGCGCACAGCGTGCCACCCAGACGGACCGGCGCCTGCTGGGCCAGGGCACTCATCATGGCGCCTGCCCCGAGGATGAGCTGGCGCTGGCTCTGCGCGGTCAGTTGCGCGCGGGCCGCCAGAAGTTCGCGCTGATTATCGCCGGCTTCGGCAAAGCGCGTCTGCGTGTAAAGGCCGCTCAGGGTAAGAATGGGCACCAGCGCCAGCACGATGACGGCCATCAGCCGCACACGCAGCCCGGCGCGCCAGCGTGAGGGCCGCTTGCTCCGGCGCGGGCCGCTACTAGCCGGTGAGGCGCTCGGCGCTGGCGTTGCGGATGTGGTCAACAATGTCCTCCGCCGCATTCGCCGCCCCGCCCGGGGACGCCTTGAGGCTGATACCGGTACCCATGCGCTTTTCCAGCGCGGCACGTCCGCGGCTGACGCGGCTTTTTACGGTGCCGACAGCACATCCGCACACCTGCGCAGCTTCCTCGTAGCTCAAACCACCGGCGCCGACCAGAACCAGCGCCTCGCGCTGCTCTTCAGGAATGTCCAGAAGCGCGCGGCGCACGTCATCCAGTTGCAGTGCCCAGCTTTGCTGCTCATTGGTGATGGCGGCGTTTTCGTGGATCTCGCCGCCCTGTTCCTGCTTGCGCCACGCCCTGCGGCGTTCCGAGTAGAAATGGTTGCGCAATATGCGGAACGTCCAGGCGCGCATGGACGACCCGTCCTCGAAGCGCGCGCGCGCGGTCCAGGCCTTGATCAGCGTCTCCTGGACCAGATCGTCGGCCTCGGCGCGATCGCCGCACAAGGAGCGGGCAAACGCACGCAGGTGCGGGATCGCTTCGGTCAGCTCGTGCTGGAATACGGCCATGGCGGCCGCGTCAGTGTGCGCCGTCATTCCCGTTCCTGCCCGCTATCGCCGCCCTCGGCAGGTTGATCAGGGGTGTTGCCGGCACGGGCCGGGCTGTCCGGAGCCGGCTGCGCCGCAGCGCGCCGGGCCAGCTCCGCCATCAGCTCCGACAGTGCCTCGGGTACGGGTTCGCTGGCGACCGACGCGTAATAGGAGCGCAAATGCTCGCCCAGCACGCGGCGCCGCGCATTCTGGCCGGCTTGGGCCCGGTCTGGCGTGGCGGCCGGACGGTCCGGCATATCATCCTTCGCATTCTGGGACATGATCACAGCACCGCTTTTTCCGTTGGAAACCGCCGGATGCGGCGGTCGCTCACAATTGCCAACGCTTCATGAAATCATGCGGTTCCCCTCCCTCGGCAGGTTTTGGCTGCTGCAGGCCTGCCGGAACCGCGGGCAGCCCTCGCGCGTAACCGGCTACGCAGCCCTTCCGGCGTCCCGGACACCGGCTGCGATTGCAATGGACGGGTCACATGAATCTCGACGATGTTTTCGCCCACCTGCCGTATCTGCGCCGGTATGCGCGCGCCCTCGCAGGCGAGCAGCAGCGTGGTGACGCGCTGGTTCAGCTCACGCTGGAAAAGGCGGTTGGACGCCAGGTCGCGTTCAATGGCGAACTGCCCGCCCGGGTCGCGCTCTTCCGCGCCTTCCACGATGCGCTGCCGGAGGCGGACATGATCGCTCCGGCGGTTCAGCGCGGCCCGGATTCCCGTCTCCAGCGCCTCGGCGCGCGCGGCCGCCAGGCCCTGCTGCTGACGGCGATGGAAGGGTTCACGTCCGCAGAGGCAGGGCAGATACTCGGCGTTCCGCCCGCCGAGATCGAGGGGCTCGTCGTCCAGGCTCATGCCGATATCGAACAGGCGCTGAAGACGCGCGTGCTGATCATCGAGGACGAGCCGGTGATCGCCGCCGATATAGCCGCGATCGTCGGCGATCTGGGTCATGATGTGTGTGCCATTGCCACTACCCGCACCGAGGCCATTGCCGAGGCTGGCCGCCACCAGCCGGGCCTGGTGCTTGCCGATATCCAGCTGGCCGACAATTCCTCCGGCATTGATGCGGCCAATGACATCCTGGCCGATCTGCCGGTGCCGGTGATTTTCATAACCGCCTTTCCCGAGCGCCTGCTGACCGGCGAGCGGCCCGAGCCGGCCTTCCTCATCACCAAGCCTTTCCTGCCCAATGCGGTGAAGGCGGCCATCTCCCAGGCGCTGTTCTTCGAGGAGCACGCGGCCCCCTCGCGGCGGAGCGCATAAGGCCGGGCGGGGGTTTGGGCCGTGTGTGAAAAGCGCCTGCGTTTTTAGCGTCAGGGCGCTTGCCAAGCCTCCTACCCGCGGCTAGTTTCGCGCGCCTTGACGAGGGGTCTTGCCCCGCCTGTCAGGACAGCGCGCCCGTAGCTCAGCTGGATAGAGCACCAGACTACGAATCTGGGGGTCAGGAGTTCGAATCTCTTCGGGCGCGCCATTACTACCCATGCAACATGATGGTGAGAACGGCAGCGCAGGCACAGCGCTATCGGCTATCGAACGTGTTTGAATAGTGCTTGGCGCTCATCCGCTCGGCCTGACGCGAGGATATGGGAGTTTCTCCATCCGGCAGCCGAGTTGGGTTCGAGCTCTCAGGGCTGGAATCTCAACGCTTGTCGGGAAGGCGTAGGACAACTGTTGGCGGGACTCGAACGTGCGCTCCAAGGCGCTCTGCAATTCCCTCTGACGCTGTATCTCACCCATCAGAAGCCAGGCAGTGGTTGCCAGCGTCAGCGGCAGGGCCAGCCCGGGCGCCGATCCGGGCAGCGGCACACGGATTGCGGGCGCCGCTGGTTCCGGCCAATGGTGTCACAACCACGCTATTGCCGTTGTCTGATTTGCTGCGATAGTACGGTCGGGTGGGCAACTGCGTTGCCATAAGAGGAACGCAGATTTGGACATTGAAGAACTGCGCACATTTGTCGAGGTCGCTGATGCGGGAGGCGTTTCCGCAGCCGCGCTGAGGCTGGGCGTATCCAAGTCCATTGTCAGCCGCAGGCTCGCCCGGATTGAGGCCGAGCTTGGCGTGCTGCTGCTCGCGCGCTCCACACGCGGCGCGGCCCTGACCGAAGCGGGCGCCACCTTCCGCGAGCACGCAGCGCGCATGTGCGCCGAGATGGATGCCGCCAGGGAAACGATCCTGCCCGCAGGCGAGCTTCGCGGCCGGCTGCGCATCGCCGCGCCTCTCTCCTTCGGTCCCACCCATTTCGCGCCGGTGCTGGCGGACATGGCCCGGCGCCATCCGAGCCTGCATATCCGCACCTCTTATGCAGATCGCTTTGTCGATATCATTTCGGAAGGGTTTGATTGCGCCATCAGGGTCGGTCATCTGCCGGATTCAAACCTGATCGCCAGACGCGTCGGGCCGATCTACGGCAAGCTGGTTGCGACACCGGAATATATCGAGACGTACGGGGCGCCCGAAACCCCCGCCGATATCGCCAGCCACGAAGCCATCATGCAGGGCACGGAGACCTGGCAATTCATGGACGGCGCCAGTGTAGTGCCGGTCCGCCCCCAGGGACGGTTCAAGGCTGACAACGGCACGGCGCTGGTTGCCGCGGCGCTGGCCTCTCTCGGTATCGCCTATCTTCCCGACGCCCTGATCCAGGAACACCTGGTATCGGGCGCGCTGGTGCCCGTTATGACGCGCTACCCCATCCGCGAGGCCGGGATATTCGTCATCCGTCCTCCTGGCCAGCATCCTTCCCGGAAGGTCCGTGTTCTTACCGAAATGCTCATCGAATGTTTCGCAAAGGCACCTCAGGTCGCCGGGACACCTGGCTGACGCGCAAGCGGCCGCGCCGCGGTTTTTTGCAACACGGGTGAGCACTTCGGGGAGCCGGTCCTTGTGCCGGTTATCGCACGGCGCCCCTCATGCCTGCGGTTTGCGAAGCACGTCCTGCCATTCGGGGTGACGGTCTATCTGTGCCTTGGCGAACGGGCAGAGGGGAACGATGGTGACCCCGTCGCGGCGGGCATCTTCGACGGCCTGGCGCACCAGCCGTTCCCCGACCTTGCGGCCGCGCAACGTGTCCGGGACATGGGTGTGATCGATGATGATCATGGCGTCGCCGGCCCGGCTGTAGGTCATTTCGGCCTCGGCGCCGTCAATGACCAGAAGATAGCGGCCCTTTGCCGGGCCATCCTCGCGCTCGACCTTTTCGTCTCCGATGGCGGGAGCGGCTGTCACCACCGCCGCATCGGGGGTGCGGACCTTGCGCGGCTCTCCATGGTCACATTCCAGAAGCTCGCGGTCCCACCCGCCCAGTTCGGCCGCCGCCTCGTAGGTGGAGACGAGGAAGGCCATCAGGGCCTTGTCTGGATCGGCGGATGACCGCACGGCATCGTAGGGAAGGACGAACTCTGACAGGGCCTCGTGCCAGAATGCCGCTTCAGGCTGGACGGCGGCGGCGCGGTAATTGCCAGGCGACGGATAGGCATAGGCGTAGAAGGCGGGGTAATCGATGCCGTTGCCGCCCGGCCAGAACCCGGCCGACGAGACCTCCCGGTCATAGGCTTCCTGCGCCACATCGTCTGGCAGTGCCGGGATCCCGGCGGGATGAAGCGGCGCGCGGCGTCCCGAAAACCGGGTCACGGCGAGGTCGAGCGCGCCCCAGAACAGGTGAACGGGGCTGGATTTTCCAAGAAAAGAGGTACGGAACCGGTTGAAGACCCTGTCGATCGAGATCAATGCCTTGTGGAAGTTGCTGACGGCCTCCCGGTCATAGGGGCGGTCGCGGTCATCTTCGGCGAAGGGAACCGGGAATGGCACCTCGTTCGGGCTGCCATGGAAAGTCGGGTTGCCACCGAGATCGGAGACCAGTTTCACGAAGCGGGCATGGAAGGCCGCAACAGTGGATGGCCCCAGATCAAACGATAGCTCGCGGCCTTCCCCGCATGTGCCCACGACCCTGTGATTGAGAAAGTCGAACAGGATTTCGATGCCCGGCCCGTCAGGGATGGGGGAGGATGCCAGCCCCCTCGGCGTCACGTAGAAGGTCGCGTTCCACGAATGGTTGACCCAGGGCGTGTGTGCCAGCCGGTATTTGCCGACGATCTGCAGATAGAGATGCAGGGCTGAACAGGTCTCACGCCAGCTGAGATAGTCGATTTGGGGCCAGTTGCTGTTCATCTCTCTCATTCTCCATTCGGTTTGAGACCGGCGGGCGGTGCGGATCAGTCGGGCAGGCGGATATGCTCGTCGCGGTCATCGACCGGCAGGTCGAAGCGTCCTTGCCCCCAGTTTTCTGCGCGCCATTCAGCCTTGGCTTCCTCGATGCGCTCGCGGCTCGAGGCGACGAAGTTCCACCAGATGAAGCGCGGCGTGCTGAACGTCGCGCCGCCGAGGATCATCAGCCGCGCGCCCCTCTCACCGGCCGCAACCGTGATCCGGTCACCGGGGCGGAAGACCATCATCTGAGCGGCGCCGAACTCCTGACCGGCAACCGAGATCGAACCTTCAACGATGTAGATGCCGCGATCCTCGTGATTGTCCGGCATGGGCAGCCGGCATCCCGGCGCTAATGTCACATCGGCGTAGAACGTCTCGGAGAACATAGCAGCAGGCGCAGCCTTGCCATAGGCATTCCCGAGGATGAGGCGGACGGATACGCCATGATCCTCAATGACGGGCAGGGTCTCCTTGCCGAAATGTTCAAAGCTCGGGTCCACGTCCTCATGGCTGTCGGGCAGGGCCAGCCAGGTCTGTATGCCGAAAAGGCTATTGGGGCCTTTGCGCGCCTCTGCCGAGGTGCGCTCGGAATGGGTGATGCCGCGCCCGGCTACCATCCAGTTGAGCGCGCCGGGGCTGATGATCTGATCGGCGCCGGTGCTGTCGCGGTGATGGAAGTCGCCCCTGAATAGATAGGTGACGGTGCCGAGGCCAATATGCGGGTGGGGCCGGACGTCAACGCCACGCCCGGTCAGCAATTCTGCTGGCCCCGCCTGATCGAAGAAGATGAAGGGCCCGACCATCTGCCGCTTCGATGCGGGCAAGGCGCGCCGGACCTCGAAATCGCCGAGATCACGGGTGCGCGGGATGATCAGTGTCTCGATCGCGTCAATCCCGACATCATCGGGACAGCCGGGCTCGATTGCGGGGTTCCAACTCATGGCTTCAACCTCGGACAGACTGCCGGATGTGGCGGGTCCGAAGTCGTATCGTCCCGCCTGCGCTCCAGCTAGACCTGCAATTGGCTTATCTGTGTCGCGTAAACTGGAACCCTTCGGACGGGCCTGCAGAGCAGGAGCAGCGGGCAGACGGCTTTGGCGATCGCACGAAGCGTTCCCCGTTGCGCGACAGAGCGGGTCACTATGTGGCCCTTCCGCCCCCGGACAGGGAGTGGCAGAACCACGGCGCGCCCGGCGTCAGGGAAGCTGGCCGCAGGATTGCGCGCGCCCCCATTTGGTGGTCGGGTCTCTTTGAGGAAACCAGTTCGGGGAGTTCATGCGATGACGAAAGGGTCGGACCTGTTCGTGGCCGCGCTTGAGAATGAGGGCGTGGACCGGATATTCGGCGTGCCGGGCGAGGAAAATCTCGATCTCCTGGAATCCTTGCGGACCTCGCGCATAGAGCTGATCCTGACCCGGCACGAGCAGGCGGCCGCATTCATGGCGGCAACCCATGGACGGCTGACGGGAAGGCCGGGCGTCTGCCTTGCCACGCTTGGCCCCGGAGCGCTGAATTTTTCGACCGGCGCGGCCTATGCGCATCTCGGGGCCATGCCGATGATCCTGATCACCGGACAGAAGCCGGTGATGAGCGCAAGGCAGGCGCGCTTCCAGATCGTCGATATCGTCGCCTCTATGAAGCCGCTGACCAAGATGTCCCGCCAGATACTGAGCGCGGGCAGCATACCGGCGATGGTGAGGGATGCTTTCCGTGTGGCGATGGAGGAGCGGCCCGGACCGGTTCACCTTGAACTGCCCGAAGATGTCGCATCAGAGGACGCTCACGGCGCATCGCTAATTCCCGTCCACGAGGTGGCGCGCGCAATTGCAAGCCCGTCCGCGCTGGACAAGGCCGCAGAGATTATCCTGTCTGCCAGACATCCGCTGGTGATGATCGGCGCGGCGGGCAACCGGCCAGCACTCGTGGAGCCGCTATCGCAGTTCATCCGGCGCACCGGGCTCGCCTTCTTCAACACGCAGATGGGCAAGGGCGCCGTCACCGGTGGCTCCAATCTCTTCATGGGAACTGCGGCGCTTTCTGAAGGAGACTACATCCATGAAGCGGTCGATCACGCTGATCTGATTATCGCCATCGGCCACGACACGGTCGAGAAGCCGCCCTTCCTGATGGAGAGCGCTGGCGGGCCGAAAGTCATCCATGTCGGCTATCATTCGGCAAGCGTGGAACAGGTCTACCATCCCGATTTCGAACTGATCGGCGATATCGGGGCATCTGTCGAGGCGCTCGGCGCGCGGCTGGATGGCCGTCTGCCGCCGGATCAGGCCATGCTGAAGCTGCGCCAGAAAATCCTCGCCCGCCTCAACGACCGCGCAGAGGAAGACCGCTTTCCTGTGACGCCGCAGCGCATCGTGCACGATGTGCGTAAGGTCATGCCGGAGGATGGCATCGTCTGCCTCGACAACGGCATGTACAAAATCTGGTTCGCCCGCAATTACCGCACGCACGTCGCCAATACGCTGCTCCTGGACAACGCGCTTGCCACGATGGGCGCGGGCCTGCCCTCGGCCATGATGGCCGCAATGCTCTATCCGCAGAGGCGGGTGCTCGCGGTCTGCGGGGATGGCGGTTTCATGATGAACTCGCAGGAGATGGAAACGGCGGTGCGGCTCGGGCTGAACCTTGTCGTGATGATCCTCAACGACAGCGCCTATGGCATGATCCGCTGGAAGCAGGCCGTGGATGGCTTCCCGGATTTCGGAATGAGCTTCGGCAATCCGGACTTTGTGCGCTACGCCGAGGCCTATGGAGCCAAGGGGTCGCGGGTGGCGTCAGTGGAGGATCTGGTGCCAACGCTCGAGGCCGCCTTCACAGGTGGCGGCGTCCATCTGGTCGATGTGCCGATCGATTATTCGGAAAATACGCGCGTACTGGTGGACGAGCTGCGTAACCGCTCGCCGGATGTGGACTTTGCCTGAGCGGGTGGCCGTGGAACGGACGAGGGTTTGAACATGCTGAAAGTCGTACAGGCTTATGACCGCGCCCTGATCGCCGAGATCGAGACCGACGATGCAGGCGCTCTGGAGCGCAAACTCGAGGCGGCTGTGCGCGTGTTCGCAGACCCGACCGGCTGGCTCCAGCCCCATGAGCGCGTCGCGATCCTGCGCAGGCTGGCAGGCCTGATGGAGGCGAAACGCGATCAGCTCGCCCTGCAGATCGCGCGCGAGGGCGGAAAACCCCTGCCTGACGCCATTGTCGAAACGACGCGTGCCATTGACGGTGTGCATAATGCCGCAGACGAGCTGCGAAACCTTGCAGGCCGGGAAATTCCGATGGGCCTGTCGGCGGCATCTGAAGGGCGCTGGGCGTTCACGACCAAAGAGCCTGTCGGCGTCGTTGCCGCCATTTCGGCGTTCAACCATCCGCTCAATCTGATCGTCCATCAGGTCGCGCCTGCCATCGCAGCGGGCTGTCCGGTCATCGTCAAACCGGCGATCACGACGCCGCTCTCCTGTCTCGATTTCGTGGCGATGGCGCATGAGGCGGGGCTGCCCGAAGCCTGGTGCCAGACCTTCATCACCGACGATAACCAGCTGGCAGAAAAGCTCGCGACCGACCCCCGCATCGCCTTTCTGAGCTTCATCGGATCAGCCAGGGTGGGCTGGGCGCTGCGCTCGAAAGCGGCTCCGGGGACGCGCGTGGCGCTGGAACATGGCGGTGCAGCGCCGGCCATTGTCGACCGGAGCGCGGACCTTGCGAAGATCATCGAGCCGATCGTCAAGGGCGGCTTCTACCATGCCGGGCAGGTCTGCGTGTCGACGCAGCGGATTTTCGTCCGCGCCGACATCGCGGAGGACTTCACGCAGAGACTGGTGGCGCGCGTGGAAAGCCTGCGCACGGCAGACCCGGTGCTGAGCGACACCGAGGTCGGCCCCCTGATCCTGCCGCGCGAAGCCGGGCGCGTATCGGAGTGGATCGATGACGCGGTCAGCGGAGGCGCTCGGCTTGCCACGGGCGGTGAACGCCTGTCGGACACGACCCTCCGGCCCGCCGTGCTGATCGACCCGGCACCGGACGCGAAGATATCGACGCAGGAGGTGTTCGGGCCGGTGGTCGCGGTCTGGCGCTATGACAGGCTGGACGAGGCGATAGCGCGGGCGAACAGCCTGCCGACCGCTTTCCAGGCGAGCATTTTCGCGCAGGACATCGACGTCGCGATGCATGCGGCCAATCATCTCGACGCCTCGGCGGTGATGATCAATGACCCGACCGCCTTCCGCACCGACTGGATGCCCTTCGCAGGCCGCAAACAGTCCGGCTACGGCACGGGCGGCATCCCCTTCACCCTGCGCGACATGACGCACGAGAAAATGATCCTGATGCGCAAGGGGTAAGGATGCTTCAGGCCGTGCCTCTTGCGGGCAGGCCTCGCGGGTCCGACACGGCTCTAGCCGCGCGCGGCAGCGTGTGAGGCGTTTGCCGCTTTCGCGCTTTCCACCTCGCGTTCGAGCTGGGTGAAACCATAGCCGGGGACAAGTGATCCGGCCGTATCGGAAATCTGGTCCCACGCCGCGATGACGCGCTCGCCCGCATCCGATCCGGCACCAATGTAGGCGCCGCCGGTCAGGGTGATATTGGCACGCGCAAAATGCCCGGCACCGGCGCAGACAATCGCACGGGTTGGTGCATCCTCGCCGGTGAGGGCCAGAAGCGCCGGGCTCACCAGTGCCGGATCGAGCCGGGCAAGGCTGTCCGCATCGAGCAGGCCTTCGGTCATGCCAGTTGCAGCCGTCGGGGCAAGGCAATTGACCCTGATCCCGTAGCGCTCCCCTTCAATGGCGAGCGTCTGCATCAGGCCGACCAGCGCCATCTTGGCCGCGCCGTAATTGGCCTGTCCGAAATTGCCGTAGAGCCCGGAGGATGAGGTGGTCATGACGATGCGGCCATAGGCCTGCCGGCGCATCGTGTCCCAGACGGCTTTGGTGCAGATGGCCGCGCCCATCAGATGCACCTCAACGACCAGCCGGAAGTCATCAAGGCTCATCTTGGCAAAGCTCTTGTCGCGCAATATTCCGGCATTGCTCACGAGGATATCGATCCGGCCCCACTGGCGATGTGTTTCCTCCACCAGAGCGGCAATGGCAGCTTCATCCGTGACCGAGGCGGCAATCGCCAGCGCCTCGCCCCCTGCAGCGACAATTTCTGCCGCCACAATGTCAGCAGCCTCCAGCGAGAGGTCGTTGACGACCACTTTTGCGCCCTTGCGCGCCAGATAAAGGGCGTGCTCGCGCCCAAGCCCGCCACCGGCTCCGGTAATGATGGCTACACGCCCTGCAAGCGGCATACTGACCTCCGTAATTAGAAAAGATTGGGCGGGCGGTTCGCCTCAGCCTCGCCGCGCCTCTGCGCGCTCAGCGCAGATTTCCCGGAAACCGGCCGCCATGAAGCGCGCCATGCGGTCCCGGATCGAGCCAAAATCATCCGAATTGCAAACGCCGCCCGACAGCCGGTCGATCCGGCCGGTGCGCGACAGGGTGAGCATCAGGGCACCGGTGACGAAGTGATAGCCCCAGAACAGGTCTTCGTCCGTGCTGCCGGGTATCGCCTTGCGCAGAAGGGAAATGAGGCGCAGCACGACGGGATCGAAATTCTGATCCATCAGCTCGCCGCCAAACACGGTGTTGGAGAGCTGACCACCGATCATGCCGTAATATTTCCAGCTCTCACCGCCCTGGCTGTAGAGATCAAGGTCGGTATCAAGGAAGGCGCGCAGCGCCCCTTCGACGGTTGGCTTGCCGCCGGTTTCGGCCTCATGGGCATCCATGGCCTGCATCCGCCGCCCGATGGTCTCGCCGGCCCGGCGTGAGAGCACAGCCCCAAACAGCTTGTCCTTGTCGGAGAAGTAGTAGTTCAGCAGCGTGTGGTGCACGCCGATATCGGTGGCGATGTCTTTCAGCGTGACGTTATAGAGCCCATGCAGCGCGAACAGGCGCTCTGCCGCGTCGAGAATCTGCTCCATCTTCTCAGCGCGCTGCTGTTCCTTGACCGACGGCTTGCGCGCGGCGCGTTTCACACCTGAAGCGGGGTCTGCCTTGGGGGCCGGTTTAGCTGTTGCCATAGTCCAATCTCAAACGCTGCTTGTCGATTTTGCCGGTAGGCGCCAGAGGCATCTGGTCAATACGGATAACCACGTCGGGAATCCACCACGGAGCCACCCGGCCACGAAGCGGTTCCAGAAGCGATTCCTCGCTTACCGAACTTCCCCCGCTGGTCTGTACCAGCAATATGGGGCGCTCGCCCCATTTTGGGTCGGACCGCCCGATGACGGCGGCCAGCGATACGCCGGGATGCTGGCTCACCACCGCTTCGATCTCCGCCGGGTTGATCCACTCCCCGCCCGATTTGATCAGATCCTTGGCACGGCCCGTGATGATGAGGTTTCCGCTGGTGTCAATGCGGGCGAGATCGCCAGTGGAGAACCAGCCTTCGGCGTTAAGGGCCGAGTTCTCCTGCCCGAAATAGCGCGCCACCACGGATGCGCCGCGCACATGCAGATGGCCCTCACTGCCGCGCTGCTGCGGCAGAGGCTCACCGTCGGCGTCAGTGATCAGAAGATCAACGCCAATGGCTGGCCCGCCTGACTTCTCCGCCGATCTGTCAGGATCATCGGGCCGGGCGAAGGTTCCCGCAGGTGACAGCTCGGTCATGCCCCAGCTGGTCTGGACGGTCACGCCCAGCACCCGCTCGAAGCGGGCCATGAGGGCGGGGGCCAGCGGCGCGCCGCCAACCACTACCCGCTTCAGGCTGGGGGTCTGCCCTCCGGTTGCTTCCAGATGCTCCACGACGCCCAGCCAGACCGTGGCGATACCAACCGCGATCGTCACCTTCTCTGCGTTGATGAGGGCAGCGAGCCTCGCCCCGTCGAGATGCCGGCCGGGCAGCACCATTTTCGCGCCCACCGCAGGCAGGGCGAAGGTGAGGCCCCATGCGTTCGCGTGGAACATCGGCACGGCGACCAGCACGCTGTCGGCCCTGGAGATGGCCATGGCATCGGCCTGCAGCTGGCGCAGTGTGTGGAGGAAGCTGGCGCGGTGAGTGTAGGTGACGCCCTTGGGCGCGCCCGTGGTGCCCGACGTGAAGCACAGCCCGCACGGCGCGGTCTCCTCAAACCCGCCCCAGATCTCCTCATCCGGAGCCGATGCCAGCATGGGTTCGAGCGGCTCTGGCTTCAGGCCGGGCCCGCTGGCGATTTCGCCTGCATCAATGACAAGCAGATGCTCGATACCCGGCGCCTTTGCCGCCAGCTCGCGGGCGAGCGGCAGAAGGTCCACGCTGGCGATCAGCACACGGGCCTGTGACTGGCCTGCCATGCTGGCGAGCTGGGCTGCGGTGAGGCGCGGATTGAGGGTGTGGCAGACCGCCCCCATCCCCATGATGGCGTACCAGGCCTCCACATGGGCCTGCGTATTCCAGGCGAGCGTGGCGACGCACTCGCCCGACTTTACGCCCAGCCCGGCCAGCACGTGGGAGGTCTTCACGCTGCGCTGGCGCAGCCGGGCATAGCCGGTACGGGCATGTGCGCCGGAATCGCTGGCGGTCACCAGCTCGGCATCAGGGTGCCAGCTGGCTGCATGATCGAGGAATTTGTCGAGCGTGAGAGGAAAGTCCTGCATCGCTCCATGCATTACCGGCATGCGGGTACTCCCGCAGGCAGGGGCGGGGAGACGACCCCGACATTCCAGTTCCACGCAATGCCCGCCGCACGCCTGCGGCAGACCACATCTTCGCGCAGATCGAACATGCCCGGCATCAGATCGGTGCCAGGGCGCGGCCCACCGGCAAACTCCATATAGGCCTTCGTATCACCATAGGCGGGCCAGGCCGGGAAGCCGTCAGCCACCGGCACACCGTCACGGGCAAAGGACGCCCAGTATCCCACCATGGCATCCGACAGCGCGGCTTCTGCCGGCGTTTCCGGAACGGCGGGCCAATCAGGTGCGGTGCGGTAAAGAGTGCCGAAAGCGTAAGGAATTTCAGCGGCATGGAAGGCATGCAGATCGGCTTCATCGGCCGCCGGATAGCTATGGTTGAAATAGTAGAGATAGCTGTCCTGACCGGCGGCGCTCTGGCTTTCAACCAGCCTCACCGCCGTCCAGCCGTAAAGCGCGTCACGCGTGATCGCGAGCAGGCTTTCGGCCACATCATCGGCGGGGTAAAGCGCCAGGAAGGCCGGTGCCAGCTCGCCATAGCGGGCCTCTATCTCGGCTGTATAGGCCTCCGGGCTTTCCGGTGCCTCAGGCAGCAGGAAACGCAGAGAGCGGATCTCGCCCTCATTGAACCCGGCAAGGACCGGCACCTGTGCCTGCTCGCCGCTGTCGAACTGATCGACAAGCTGGCCGGGCAGTACGTGCCCATCAATGGCGGGGAAGGGGAAATAGCCGGTCATCGCCGAGGCCATGGTCAGATCCTGCGCATCAGCGGCGCGCAAGGCGGCCACGTCCTGATGACCGGTCTGGCCGGCAAGCCACACGCCCAGCTCCTCAGCGGACGGCACACCATGCGGATTGGCCCGCAGTGCAGGGGCCGAAATCATGTAGGCGCTCTGGGCAATGGCGCGGGCAAACAGGCCGTGCGCTGCGGGCGCGCCCATCAGGTACATGACCGAGAGAGCGCCAGCGGACTCGCCCGCTATCGTCACATTGGCCGGATCACCGCCGAACGCCGCGATGTTGCGGTTCACCCAGCGCAGGGCCTCGATCTGGTCGAGCAGGCCGTAATTGCCCGAGACATTGTCTGGCGATTCCCCGCTGAGCTCGGGGTGCGCCAGATAGCCCAGAATACCGACGCGATAATTGATGGTGACCACGACAAGGCCTTCAGCGGCCAGCCGGGCGCCGTCATACATGCTGTCGCTGCCCGCCCCGCCGATCAGTGACCCGCCATGTATCCAGACGAATACCGGCGCATTTTCGGCGTTTTCAGGGGCCCAGATATTGAGCGAGAGGCAGTCCTCGCTCATCTCTCCGCGTTCCTCGGCATAGATGCTGCCGGGCCTGGAAGGCGGCTGGTGGCATACGGGGCCGAACTGCGTAGCGGCGCGTACGCCGTCCCAGCGCCCGGCGGGCACAGGCGCGCGCCAGCGGTTAGCGCCTGTCGGCGCTTCAGCGTAGGGAATGCCCCGGAATACGGCGATGCCAGCCTCGCTTACGCCCTGCACGGTCCCCGAAGGTGTATCCACCTGCGCTGGCGTTCTGGCGCAGGCACTGGCTGGCAGGCACAGCAAAACTGCCCCTGCCAGCGCGAGAAGGGTTCTGCCCGTCATGCTGCCGCCTCCTTGCCAGACGCCTTGAGCGCGCGCGCCAGCCAGAAGAACATCGCAATGGCGACGAAATAGACCGGGATCAGCGTGTAGAAGGCGAGCTGGAGCGAGTTTTCCGGATTGGTCCGGGCGAAGAAGTCGCTCATGAAGCCGAGATAGGTCGGGCCGAAGCCGAGACCGACAAGGTTCATCACCAATAGCAGGAGCGCGCCTGCCACCACGCGCTGATCGGGCCGCACCTCTTCCTGCACCAGCGCCACGGAGGGCGACAGGTAGAAATAGTTGAGGCCGGTCGGGACCAGCAGGAAGACCAGTGCCAGCTGCCAGCTTGGCGCCCACACGAAAGCAGCAAAGAGCGGCACTGCGAGCGCCAGCCCGATAGCGGGAAGCCAGGCATAGGCCGTCTTGTTGCGCGGACCCCATTTGTCGATCAGGCGGCCGGAGACGAACATGCCGCCGCCGACGCCCAGAAGGATCACGATAGCATACCAGACCGCCACATCGCCCAGCTCCATGCCCTTTTCGCGCATCAGGAAGAGCACGGTGAAGTTCAGCACGGCATAGGTCATGAACTGCGTGGCGGCGCAGGCCAGCGAGACCCGCAAAAGCACCGGATCGGTGAAGAACAGGCGGACTGTCCCCCAGAAGGGTGATTTTGCCGGCACGGCCGCCGTGTCAGCGGCAGGAGGGGTATCGGTCGCGTCGACGAGGGTCGCGACGGGCTCGTTCACAGCTGCCGGTTTGACGTCCAGCCCGCCGCGCTTGGGCTCGCGCATCCAGAACCAGACGAACAGCGCCGTGAGGACACCGATCACGCCGATCCAGATGAAGGCCAGACGCCACGAATAGGCCGCCGCAACCGACGCGCCAAAGGCGATGCCCAGCGCCATACCGATGGGCGGGCCGAGATTGAACAGGCTGAGCGCTGTGCCGCGCATGCCGGGCGGAAAATAGTCTGAAATAATGGCGTAGGAGGGAGGCACGCCGCCTGCCTCGCCAACGCCTACTGCCATGCGCGCTACGGCGAGCTGGGGGTAGTTGGCAGCGAGGCCGCACGCGGCGGTCGCCGCGCTCCAGAGACCACAGGAGAAGGCAAGCACCTTCACCCGGTTGGTGCGGTCCGCCAGCAGCCCCACCGGAATGGCGAGGATGCAGTAGAACATCGCGAAATAGAGCCCGCTGATCAGGCCTATCTGACCGTCGGAAATACCCAGCTCGTCCTGGATGGGCTTGGCAAGGATGGAGAGAAGCTGACGGTCCAGAAAGTTCAGGACATAGACGAAACACAAGACCGCCAGCACGGCCCAGGCATAGGCGCCCGGGCGCGCATGCTGCGCGCCCGGAACTGCCGTCGGGTTGGAGATGGCCATCAGAAGCTATACCCCACGCGGATGCCGATCGTGCGGGGACGCTGCAAGGCATAACGCCCGTCGAGGAAGGCTTCAGGGTGCACGTAGGTGACCGAGCGGTCATTGAAGAGGTTTTCGACATAGACGCCTGCCGTCAGCCGGTCGAACGAGGCAGCCAGGGTCGCGTTCACCACGGTGTAGGCGTCGGTCACATCATAGGTCGGGCTGGTGACGCCTGGCTGGCCGGGCACGTTCGGGAACGAGCTCGGGAAGCCGCCCACGTGATAGACCGCCAGCGAGGCATTGCCTTCGGCATTCTGCATCAGAGCGAAATTATAGTTGACCAGAAGCGAGCCCTGGAAACGCGGGCCGGAAAGGCGGACGCCCTCCACTGCGCCGGAGATGGCGGCCTCTTCCGGTGTGAGCGATGTCACCTTGGATTCGTTGAGGGAGCCATTCAGCCCGATGGTCCAGCCCGTGGCGGGGCGGGCCAGCAGCTCAAGCTCGATGCCGCGCGAGCGTGCGCCACCGATATTGGTGGCGAACTGAACGGAGTCAGACACCCGGTTAGCCTGGATCTGGATGCCGTCCCAGTCGATCTGGTAGAGCGCGATGCTGGCATTCAGGAGCCCGTTCAGCCAGCTGCCCTTGAGGCCCGCTTCATAGCTGATCAGATCGTCAGAATCCGCTCCGAAAGGAATGATCAGGTCGTTCGGGTCAACAAGGCTCGGCCGCCCCGCAAATGCGTTGACGACCGGCGCGCGGAAGCCGGTGGCCACAGCCGCATAGGCGGTCAGGCTCGGCACAGGACGCCAGGAAGCGCTCAACCGGTAGGACGGGCCGGTCTCCTCGGCCTTGATCCCCGTTTCTTCCGGGATCGGCGTGATGGTCAGGGGGCCGGGGATCCCGAACAGGGCATTGACCAGATAGTTGGAATTGTATCCGCCAGGCTCGGTGAACGCCTGCGCATCAATGCTGCCATACCGCAGACCGGCCGTGATCCAGAAGTCTTCGGTGAAGCGGTAGGTGAGTTCACCAAACGCCGCTGCCTCGTGCTGAAGGCTATGCGAATAGAGGCGCTGATAGTACTCGTCCGGCAGACCTGTGATACCGCGCGCGGTGAGGAAGGCTTCGTTGGAGCGGTAGCCGAAGTCCACGTCGCGTTTGCGGCTGAAATAGAACCCGCCGACCACCCAGTCGAAGTTCCCGCCGGTTTCGGATACAAGTCGCACCTCCTGAACGAAGTTCTGGTCATAGGCATCGGCGTCCAGCGCAAAGGCAATCGCCTGCCCGAAGGTGCCGGCGAGATCGACATAGAAGCGCTGGTTGAAGCGCGAATATGTCGTTGAGCTTGTAAGCGCGGCACCGTTGAACTGGTAGTTCAGTGTGACGTTGTAGTTGGTCAGCTCACCCGTGAACCGGTCAGGCCGGTCAGAAATGCGGACATCGCGGCCGAGCTGGGGGTTGGTCAGTGAGGAGTCCTGGGGGTTGCTTTCCTCGCGCGACACCAGGAAGCGCAGGGACAACCGGTCAGTGGGCCGCCACAGCAGCGTCGCGCGGCCGCCCCATGCCTCCAGTGTGTCAGCATTGCTGATGCCGGTGCCGATATTGTCGACATAGCCTTCCTCGTTACGCACGAAGCCGACAACCCGCAGGCCAAGCTGATCCTCGACAATCGGCATATTGACCATCGCGTTGTAGCGCTGGCGCAGCGAACTGGACCCGGTGACGCCTACATCACCCAGAACGGATGCCTCGAATGTATTGAGGTTCGGACTGCGGGTGATGATGCGCAGGGCACCGGCAAGCGAGCCGGAGCCGAACAGCGTGCCTTGCGGGCCGCGCAGGAACTCGATGCGTTCCACATCGTAAAGGCTGGGGTCGAGGATGGTGGAATTGCCGTTCGTGGAGATAGGCAACTCATCAATATATATCGCCACGGTGCTTTGCAGGTTGGCGTTGTAGCCATTGGTCGCAATGCCGCGTGCCGTGAAGTTGTTGAAGTTTGCCGTGGGGCGGTTCAGCACGACGCCCGGCGTCTCGAATGCCAGTCCTTCGTAGCCGACAAGCCCACGCGCATCGAGTTCGTCCTGCGAAAAAGTGGTGACGCTGAGCGGCACGTCCTGAAGCCGCTCCTCGCGGCGTGTCGCGGTTACGGTGATGATGTCCCGGCCCGTCTGGGCGGATCGTTGCGCGTCTTCCTGGTCGGTGTCGGTCTGCGCGAAAGCTGGAGCAGCGATCGCCAGCACCCCGGCGCTTGCCGAGGCAAAAAGAAATGCCCT
>ERZ869909.473-NODE-473-length-47243-cov-10.267841_pt1 | contig 47243 bp, 38 predicted proteins | sample MGYA00520892_ERZ869909 | MGnify/ENA primary metagenome ERZ869909 (study PRJEB32215, sample SAMEA104723947) | bioreactor metagenome | biome: bioreactor; feature: anaerobic bioreactor; material: water | place: China | collected 2015-03-12 ... | reverse complement strand
AGCTCTGTAAGTTACATTGGAGCCTTCATAAACAAAAGTGTCGTTTTCTTCGTCATACACTTCTCTTACAATGTCCAGTATGCCCAATCTGTTTGAAAGGTTTCTGTTGGTGTCAGCCAAAATAGGGTAAGTCACTCCTTCAATCCCTCCGGCATTTTTGGGGGTATTTAACCAGGCAAAATGCACTTCGGGAGTGTCACATGATGCACCGATAATTAATGTGTTTCTGTCTTCAAATTGTTTCAGAGCATCCTGAAATGCGTGAAGCTCGGTAGGACATACAAATGTGAAATCTTTCGGGTACCAGAAAAGCAATACTTTTTTGCTGTTTTTTCTGGCTTCTTCAAGCACATTGATTTTAAAAGTGTCGCCCATTTCGTTCATTGCTTCTACTTCCATGTTTGGGAATTGTTTTCCTACAAATGCCATAATTTATTGTTTTTTTTAGTTGTTTAATAATGGCGCAAAAATACCCAAAAATAAAGGCTTGACAAGAATATAGTATGCTAAATTATTATTAAATCATAAACAAAAACAATTGTGTTTTTCTGACTTTTGAAAAATAGAGCTGCAGCGAATTTTCAGGTGATAAATACCCCTATATTATGCAGTGCTTTTTGAAGCAGCCAATTGCTTGATTTTGATGTTAAACAAAGCAAAAATCAACACCATAATCGGACTGAGCCAATTGAAAACGGCATACCAAATATATTGTGAAACTGAAACTCCCAGCACGCCACTATGGTATGCCCCACAAGTATTCCAGGGGATCAATACTGAAGTAACTGTACCCGATGCTTCCAGGGTTCGGCTGAGGTTTTCTGGAGCCAGATTCTTGTCTTTATAAGCTTTGGCAAACATTTTTCCCGGAACAACAATAGCGAGATACTGGTCGCTGGCAGTAACGTTCAAAGCCAGACAGCTGGCAACCGTACTGGCAAACAAACCAAATACCGATTTAAACATTTTCAGCAATGCTTTTGTAATGACTTTAAGAGCTCCAATGGCTTCCATCACACCTCCAAAAACCATAGCGCAAATAATCAGCCAAATGGTACCCAGCATACCGGCCATTCCACCTGATGAAAATAAATCGTTCAGTTGGGCATTTGTGGTTTCTATGGCAACATCAACGGTAATGGCATCCATGATGCCGATGTATGCATTTTTAAAGCTGTAGGTATCACCCCCTGAAACTTCTAAAACTACATTGGGTTGGAATATCAGGGCAAAGGCTGCTGCCATAAGTGTTCCTATCAATAGTGCTACTAAAGGCGAAGTTTTTCTAACAATAAGATAAATCACCACTGCAGGCACTAAAAACAGCCACAAGCTCACATTAAAGGATTGTTCAATAGAGGTTAAAAGGGACTCCTTGTCAATCGCGCCGCTGGGGTCAATAAAAAAACCAATAACAACAAACACCAATACAGTGATAATAAAAGTGGGTATGGTGGTCATGGAAGTGTAACGGATGTGTGTAAACAAATCGGTTCCAGCCATGGCCGGAGCCAGATTGGTGGTGTCGCTCAAAGGTGAAAGTTTATCACCAAAATAAGCGCCGGAAAGTATGGCACCTGCTGCCATACCCACGTTGATGTCCAGTGCGGCAGCAATACCAATCAATGCAATACCCACGGTGGCCGAAGTGGTCCAGCTACTTCCGGTGGAAATAGAAATCACGGCACAAATAATTACACACGAGGCTAGAAAAATAGTTGGATTGAGGACTTGGAGCCCATAATAAATCATTGTGGGAATCACGCCGCTGATAAGCCAAGTGCCCGCCAACGCACCCACCATCAAAAGTATAAGTATAGCACCGGTGGTGGATTTTACATTCTTGGCAACGGCATCCATCATTTTATCGTAAGGAATATTATGATAAAAACCTACAATAGCAGCCACTGCACCACCTATAATTAGAATAAATTGATTACTGCCTGCTAAGGCATCATCACCATAGACAATAAATACATTGTAAAATAAAAGGCCTATAAGTATAACGACCGGAAGTAATGCCGCCCAAATACTAAGTTCTCTTTTTTTAGAAACTGAGGGATTTACAGTTTCTGAAGTTTTTTCTTTCACACGAACAAATTTAAATTAAACATTTGTTATTTAGTTAGTTATTGTGTCTAGCAAAAAATCAATATCACCCTAAAGAGCATAGATTTATTCAATTTCCTTTCGGGTCGGCGATTTTTGCCTTTTTAAATCCCTCAATGAGGGTTTCATTAAAGTGTTGGTTTAGGAGTGTAATGTTACAACTTTGAATAGAATTGTGCAAGGGAACTTGGGTGATAGTATATTTTTGGTACAAATAAAAAAGGCAGCATAATTGCTGCCTTCTAAATTAAAAATAAGTTTGCTTAAACTTCAACTGTTTTCAAGACATTTACCGTTTTCATACACTTTTTAATTTCCTTGTAGGTACGTTCAATGTCATTGTCAAGACCAATAGAAAAGCGTATCAACCCGTCAGTAAGTCCCATTTCTGCTTGCTCGTCTTCCGGGATTTCTGAGGAAGTTGAGGTTCCCGGCGCACTAAATAAAGTTTTATAAAACCCTAAGCTTACGGCCAAATAGCCGATGTTCTCTTTTTGCATCAATTCCATCAACTCATTGGCTTTTTCAAGCGAACCCACATCAATGGTCAGCATACCGCCATATCCAAATTCGGTATTCATCATGGAAGTAAATAAAACATTGCCAGGGTGAGAGTCCAGTCCCGGATATACCGTTTTGATTCCGTCCTCTTCAAAGCGTTGTGCCAGATACATAGCATTTTGGCTGTGTTGTTTCATACGGATATGGAGCGTTCTCATATTTTTTAAGATAGAGGCTGCTCTCAGGCTGTCCATAGCGGGTCCCAGTAGCATACAAGCACCGTCGTTGACATTGCGCAATTGGTCAATAAACTCCTGAGTGCCGCAAATCACGCCACCCATAGTGTCGCTGCTTCCGTTGATGAATTTGGTCAAACTGTGTATTACTACATCAGCACCCAGTTTAGCCGGAGAAACCATCATAGGTGAAAAGGTACTGTCAACGATTAATGGTATGCCATGCTTTTTGGCAATTTTTGCCAATGCGGGAATATCTGCAATTTCCAATAACGGATTGCTCATGGTCTCGCAGTAAATCATTTTGGTTTGTGGGGTGATGGCTGCTTCAACAGCTTCCATATCGGTAATGTTAACAAATGAAGTGTTGATTTGAAATTTAGGTGCAAAATTTTTCAAAAAAGCATAGGTTCCGCCATAAATGGTTCTGCTGGAAACAATATGATCGCCGGCACCACACAATTGCATTATCACAGCGGTAATAGCACCCATACCGGTGGCGGTTACGTTAGCCGCTTCAGTACCTTCCATAGCTGCCAGTGCCTGACCTAAATAGAGATTGCTGGGTGACGAATGTCTGGAATATAAGTAACACCCTTCGGCGTTGCCTTCAAAGGTGTCAAACATGGTTTTAGCTGAAAGAAATGTATAAGTAGTGGAATCTGAAATGGAAGGATTCACACCTCCAAATTCTCCAAAATATTGAAGATCCTGAATCTTGTTTGCAGGTTTAAACATAAGTGTTGATGGTTTAAAATTATTAAAAACCAAAACTAATGATTAGCAGTTCAATTGTCAATGATACTTGTCATATATAGATTTTAATCCTGTAATTATTGTGAGATTTAGATTATTATTCTTTTTTTTGTGAAAGTAAATTCTCTCATAAAAAATCATTCATGATGCAACTAGACAAATTGGATTTAAAACTTCTAAAACTGCTTCAGGAAAACAGTAAACAAACCAACAAACAGCTTTCATTACAGCTGAACTTGTCTGTGACTGCGGTTTTTGAACGTATTAAAAAACTTGAAAAATCGGGAATTATTGAGCGTTATGTTGCTGTAATAAACAAGAAGAGTGTAAACAAATCATTAATTGTTTTTTGTCAAATTAAACTCGTGCAACACACCAAAGAGTTCGTTACCAAATTTGAAAAAGAAGTCATAGCTCTTGACGAAGTCATGGAGTGCTATCATATCAGTGGTGAATATGACTATCTGTTGAAAATTCTTGTAAAAGATATGGCCGAATTCAGAGAATTTATGGTTACCAAGCTCACCACACTCAAGCACATAGGGAGTACCCAAAGTTCATTTAGCATCAATGAAGTTAAAAGTGAAACAGTACTGAAAATAAATTCTGAAAAGGGATGAGCTAAATAAAAGGAATTTAGCGATTTCTATTTTGTGATTTGCCCATTCTTATTTGTACTTTTGTACTCCGAAATAAAAATACCTTGATATGACAAAATATGATGTTGCCATTATAGGCTCCGGCCCCGGCGGATATGTAGCAGCCATTCGCTGTGCACAACTGGGAATGAAAACTGCACTGATTGAAAAATATTCCGTTTTGGGCGGTACTTGCCTCAATGTGGGTTGTATCCCTTCAAAAGCATTGCTTGACTCTTCACACCACTATGAAGATGCTTTAAAACACTTCAAAGATCACGGCATTGACATACCCGGCGACATCAAACTCAATTTTAAAAGAATGATTGAGCGAAAAGCGGAAGTGGTGGAACAAACCACCAAAGGCATTCAGTTTTTGATGGATAAAAATAAAGTAGATGTGTATGAAGGATTGGGTTCATTTAAAGATGCGACCCACATCAACATCAAAAAAAATGACGGTAAAACCGAAACCATCGAGGCAAAAAACACCATCATTGCCACAGGTTCAAAACCATCATCGCTTCCGTTTATCAAAATTGACAAAGAGCGCATTATTACTTCAACTGAAGCGCTTTCGCTTACTGAAGTTCCCAAGCATATGATTGTTATTGGTGGTGGCGTAATTGGACTGGAACTGGGTCAGGTGTATCGCCGTTTGGGTGCCGAGGTTTCTGTGGTTGAATATATGGACCGCATCATCCCGACTATGGACAGCGCTCAAAGCAAAGAGCTTACCAAAGTAATGAAAAAACAAGGGGTAAAGTTTTATCTTTCTCATCAGGTCAATGGGGTTTCGCGTAAAGCGAAAGAAGTAACCATTACTGCAAAAGACAGCAAAGGAAACGACGTTACCCTGAAAGGTGATTACTGTCTGGTTTCAGTGGGTAGAAGACCTTATACGGATGGTCTTGCAGCTGATAAAGCCGGTGTAAAAATAACCGAAAGAGGAATGGTAGAGGTAAACAACCACCTTCAAACCAATATTAAAAACATTTATGCCATTGGCGATGTGGTGCGCGGTGCAATGCTGGCACACAAAGCCGAAGAAGAAGGCGTTTTTGTTGCAGAAACTATTGCCGGTCAAAAACCGCATATCGATTATAATTTAATTCCCGGGGTGGTTTACACCTGGCCGGAAGTAGCCTCAGTAGGTAAAACCGAAGAGCAGCTTAAGGAAGCCAAAACAGAATACAAAGTAGGGCAGTTCCCTATGCGCGCTTTGGGTCGTTCAAGAGCCAGTGGTGATACAGATGGGTTTGTAAAAATCCTGGCCGACAAGAAAACCGATGAAGTTTTGGGAGTTCACATGGTAGGTGCCAGAGTGGCCGACCTCATTGCCGAAGCTGTTACTGCTATGGAGTATAAAGCCAGTGCCGAGGACATTGCAAGAATGAGCCATGCACACCCCACTTATGCAGAAGCAGTAAAAGAAGCCGCGTTAGCTGCTACTGAAGACAGGGCGTTGCATATTTAAATAAAAAAAATCCCCGCGAAAGCGGGGATCTGTTTCTATATTTATTCTTGGAGGGTTTAATACCCAAAGCCCTACCTCGTTAGTAAATGTTTAAAGTCTGAAAAACGGGTTCAACAATAATACACCGTGGGTTTGCCCAAGAGAATTTTACTGAGGCAATATTTTCTTTACATCTTCTTCGTTTTCCTTTTTGATATAGATAAGTACAAGGCCATTTTCTGCCCGCTTACCGTAATGCTTAATTTCTTCACTTTCCAAATTCTTAAAAACAGAAATGGAATCAATCCAGTTGGGGTCTATTTTTTCAAGCAAGGGTTGTTGTACATAAACTTCTCCATTGGAGAGTTTAATGACAAACATAGGTTCAGGTTGAATGGTCTTTTCATCGTTATGGAAAGCTTCAGTTGGTGTGCTTTGAGAAAAAGTAGTAACCGAAAACATAACTGTAAATATGGTAAGAAAATAAACTAATTTCATAAAGATTGTTTTTTTGATTTAAAAAAAAATGAAAAACTAAGTTACTATTTATTTTTTAATAATAACTTTTCCTACCAGCCAAGCTGCAGGAATATAAGCCAGCAACAAATCAACAGCTATAAACCAAGCAGGGGCGGGTATCATAAAGCTAGCGGCAATTCCGCCCAAAAGAAAGAAAAACCCAATACCCAGTGCAAACCTCATTTTGTGAGTAACAGCTATTCGTGCGGCTATAAATGCCCCGACAAAAGTACCTGCAAAATGTGCTAAAAAGGGCATAATAAAATGCTTGGGTTGCATCAGGTGCATGCCCTGTTTAAGCCCTTCGGCGGTAGAAATATCGACTCCTTCCGGCGGTGGAATAACGGTTGGTCCAAAGTTAATAATGAGCATATTTACGGCACTGCCCACTATGATGCCGCCAATAATGGCGATGGTATTAAATATTACAGGATTCATACATTTCAGATTTAAAAGCTTTCCGAAAGTTAGAAAATTAATTTTAATACAAGGTTTTTTTAAAACACCTGCTGCTGATTACTTTTTCATATTGTCCATAGTTGGGTATGCGTTCATAGCCGTTTTTTGTATACAATGAAATGGCTTCAGGATATTTTTCGCCTGTTTCCAGGACGGCGTGTGTGTAGCCCAGTGTGCGAGCCCAATCTTCGAGAGTAAGCAGTACTTGAGTAGCTATGCCTTTTCCCCGGCTTTCCGGGGCGACATACATTCGTTTTATTTCAACTGTAAACTCATCAAAGTGTCTTAGAGCACCACATCCCACAGCAATTTCATTCTCAAAAATCACTACAGCGTGTTTAATATTGTCTGTTTTATTGTATTGTGCGTGAAAATCTTTTTCATCGCCATCACGAAAGGCCAAATCGGCATCCAGAGCTTGGATGAGTTTTATAAAATCGGGGTGTTGTGGGTTTGTTTTTTCAACGAGGGGCATGAACCGGTTTTTCGCTAAATTTCGGAAAAATTATTGAACGGGACGCACTACACCGTAAGAATCTATTAAACGCACACATACCAAACGGTAGCAGTCAAGTATCAATGTTTTCCAGGCAGTGCCCTCTAGACCTTTAAGTTTGATGCTATTGGCTTCAGTTTCAATGATAAATAAAAAGTCATTTACATCTTCACTTTGCACGACTTCGCGCAGGTTGAGGTCAATCATTCCAAAACGGTTCACCGCCTGAAGAATGTTGACATTGGTGGTTCGGTAGTGCAATTCTTTCCAATTGCACCCTTGCAGACAGGTCAATTTGATGGTATTTTTACCGGATTCAATTTTTATTTTAAATTCTGCGGGCATTTCTATGAGTTCGTCCTGTGCAATCAGGTTCGTGGATGTCAAAATCAGAAGGAGCGCCAGTGCCGGGAAGCGGAAAATGCTCTTGCGGGGTTGTAATGCAAATTTCATCAGTGACAGAAAATTAGGTTGTGACTTCTAAAGGTAGTTAAAAAAAGCCTAAAAAGCTAATAAGTCTCTGAATTTTAGATGAAAAGAAGTGTTAGGCTTCGTGATAAACCACCTTGTGCTCTTTCAAAAATGCTGTAATCACATCTGCCCGTATACATTGCCCAAGGTGTAGAAAAGCATAATCGCTAACTTTTTTTCTTCTTCCGTTTACCAAAATGGTTTTTTCCTCAAGGTCAAAACCCAGATGCAGGTGTTTGGTGCTTTGTTGCATGCCATAAACCACCCCGTTTTTATCAAACAATGGTCCACCACTTTGACCACGTAACCCGGGGGTGCTCATTTCTATTCCTGTAAGGGCGTTGTTTTCGGCGATGTTTCGGGTAATCATACCCTCAATGGGAAAAAATGGAACCACGGCTTGCTTGCTGTTATCAAAAACAATATCGTCGGTTTCTGAAACGTGATTGAAGTTCTTAAATTCCGGAAACGGATAGCCCAGTCGGCAAAGGGTTTTTCCGGGCTCTATTTTAGAAGGGTCTTTCAAAAAGGTGGCATGCGAAGTGTATAGTGTTTTTTCAAAACCTTCAAATTTTAGAATTGCCAGATCCAGCGTTTTATGTAAATGAACGGTGAGATGGCTGTATTTGTCCACACATCCCATAAAATTGTTTTTTACCTGAACGATGGTCTCTAAGCGATATCCATACTTTTTTTCCAGAGCAATCAGGTTTTGCTGGCGGGTAAGGTCGTTTTTAAGTTGAACGGCTTCCTGTTTAAAACCCCTGTATTTTTTATTGGCAGCCTCTGAATTGATAATAAGCTGAGCCACGTGTTTGCAGGTAACCGCAGCACCCTGATCATTAACAAAAAAGAGCGTTGACAGTCCGGGAACAATTTCATTATTGCCATAGTGGCGCACGATGCTTTGCATGGGGCGTGTAAACTTTGTAACCTCTTTAATAGCGTTGACAAACATAAGTTGTTATCGTTTTTTACGGTTTTGGTTTTTATCGCCCCGTGTTTTGGGTTTCTTGTATTTTTTGGCAATTTCTCTGCGGTAAGAACCACCCAGATTTACTTTTTTGTTTTTGTCTTTCTTTTCGTGGAAAGCAGGCCCGGGAGCGTCCTCGTCGTTTTTATTTCGTTTGATTGGGTTGTAAATTTCTTTTACAACGGGGCGTTCTTCAGCGGTGAGTTGTTCTGAAACTTTTACACCTTCAGGCATTTCTGAAACCTGAATTTGCATTTGCATCAATGCTTCAATTGCTTGTAAAGAAGGCTCTTCAGCGGGGGTGGTAAGCATAACGGCTTTTCCGGTTTGCTCGGCACGTCCGGTTCTTCCAATACGGTGGATGTAGTTTTCGGGATATTCAGGGGTGTCCACATTAAAAACGTGACTTACCTGTTCAAAATCAAGCCCGCGTGCCATCACATCGGTAGCGATTAAAATGCGGTTTTCGCCTGCTTCAAACTGCCGGATACTTCTTATACGGTAATTTTGTGTTTTGTTTGAATGGATAATGCATAGTTCTTCTTTAAAACGCTCATCAAGAAGTTCAAAAAGAAGGTCGGCTGTTTTTTTGTTTTTGGTAAACAAAATCACTTTTGAATAGGTTTCAGCGTCTGAAAGTAATTTCAGCAGCAGATTTACTTTCGTATAAAAATTAGGAACCTTATAGACTTCTTGTTGAATGTTTTTTAAAGGTTCACCACTCAGTGCCACACTGATGCGCTCGGGGTTTTTGAAAAAATCATTCAATAAAGCACTCACGTCATCAGTCATCGTGGCAGAAAAAAGAATGTTTTGACGCTGTTGCGGAAGGATGTCAAATATATTCAGCAGTTGGTGCCTAAAACCCAAATCGAGCATCACATCCACCTCGTCAATCACCAGTTTTTGTATAGATTTTAACTGAAGCACGTGGCTTACGGCCAAATCATACAACCTCCCCGGGGTGGCAACGAGTACATCCACACCTTCGGCCACGGCTTGTTTTTGTGTGTTGATATTTGTTCCGCCATAAACCCCCAGTACTCTCACATTGACATAGTGAGCCAGTTTTTCGGTTTCTTCTACCACCTGAAGCACCAACTCGCGCGTGGGTACAAGCACCAGCACACGCGGATTCAATTGCTTTGAAAATGGCAACAATCGCAACAGCGGAAGCATATAAGCAATTGTTTTTCCGGTACCGGTTTGTGCAATTCCCACCATATCTCTGCCCGACATTATCACGGGAAATGAGAGTTCCTGAATGGGTGTGGGGGTTTCAAAACCACGGTCTTTTAGTCCGTTGAGCAGGGGAGTGGTAAGGTTGAAAACTTCAAAAGTTGCCATAAGTATCTGTATGTTGCAAAGGTACGCTTATTTTAGATTTAGCAGTTTCTTTAGAGAGCTTGAATAAAAAATGGGTATTTTTGTTTGAAGATTTTAATGAATTATGAAGAGAAAAATTCTAGCCTTTGCAGGCTCAAACAGCAGTAAATCCATCAATCATGCTTTTGTAAGCTTTGCAGCCTCAAGAGTGGCAGCACACGATGTAAAAGTAGTAAGACTTACTGATTACCCATTGGAGATTTTCAGTGAAGATATTGAAAGGGAACGTGGCTATAGTGTTGAGTTAAGAATGCTGCTGCAAGAAATTAAAGAGGCAGATGGACTAATTATTTCAGTAAACGAGCACAACGGAGGACCTTCGGCTTTTTTCAAAAATGTAATGGACTGGTTGTCGCGTTTGGAGTACAAATACCTGGAAGGGAAAAAGTTGCTGCTTATGAGTACATCAGACGGACAAAGAGGGGGAGCCGCAGCACTGGAATATGTCAAAAACCGCATCCCGCGACACAATGGTCAGGTGATTGAGAGTTTTAGTTTTCCCGGGTTTAAGGATAATTTTTCGTTGAGCGAAAATAAAATCACCGATGAAATACTTGAATTGGGTTTTATGGATGTACTGCAGAATTTTGAGCACGCTGTGGGTCAGAATTAACTACTCACTATAATAACTGTATTTCAGCACCATAGTGTTTGCAGTGCTGTGCCAGCTGCCATCTGCCCGGCTTCCCTCAAAAAAGACATTAAACTGCTTGAAGTCTTCAAAGTTGATTTGATTTTCTTCAACCACAGCGAGATATGAAACTCCGGGTTCTTCATCTACCTCAAAAGAGAAGGCATGAAATGTTTTGCTATTTTCAGTAAACTCCCCCAAATGGGAGATGATTTCAGGAAAATCAGTATATAAGCCAATAAAATTATAAAGCGACAATTCAGAAAATGCCCTGGCGTCCAGATATTTTTCAGGAATTAAACCTTGTATGTCATTGTTAACCAGCGCCTCCATAATCTCAAAACGTGAAAAGTTGCTTTCCAGTAATTCATTGAGAACTTGGTTATCGGGGCTCAGTTTGAGGTTTAACTGAGCAATGACAGCTTTGGTCTTCAGCCATTCTTGTTTGTCCAATGAGCTGGCGATGATGTTTAGACCTTTGCTTATGTCGGGGTTATTGATTTTCAATGTATCAATCATTTCGACATAGTGATACAAAAGCGGAATGTTAAAAAACCTGTTTTTGTCAAAATCGGGTTCAGCCAAGTAGGTTTCAAGATCGGTTTTAAAATGTTTCAGCCAGACAGTTGATTGTGCTTTTATTTTATCAAACACGAGTGTATCTGATTTCATTGAAGAATTGACCAGATAAATCAATTCATTTCTGTATTCAGGGACTTCCATTAAATGTGACAAGGGGTCAATATAGTTGATAAGAGGTATGGTATCGTTGTGAAAACCATCAAAAAGAACCATGGGTGAGTCATTCCTGAGGTAAGGCGGTTGCTCAAACAAGAGTTGGGTGTAGTACTCAAAGGCAATATCAGCTTCAATCTTGGGTAAGGTTTCAAGAATCGTGATTTTCTGGATGTTTGAGGTAGTTGGATTTTTGTAGAGTTTATGGAGTGCCAACACAGCCTCAGAATCGTTTATGTGTGCAAATTCTTTGATAACTGAATTTTTAATTCCGAAATAATCTTCGTCATCTTTATAAGAGCGGGCAATAAATTGTTCCATCACCGGTAGGTCGTCTTTGTCAAAATAGTAGTAATTGAATGCGTCCCGGGCATTGGCATACTTTTCAGCGTTTCTGGAACTCAGGTCTTTTAAAATTTGCGAAGCTTTGCTTGAAGAGAAGTCAAAATGGTCTCTTCTCGTTTTTTTAGTAAATGAGTTGAAAAAGTTTTCGACAAACACCAGTTCCTGTTCTTCATCTGTACAGTACACCTGAAGGGTAAAAAAATTATCGTTGTCAAGTAAAATCAAATAATGCCTGTAAACACCTGAGTTTCCATTTTTATAGACTAGTTTTTTTGCTGCCAGTCCGTTAAGCTCAATGTGTTCTGAAACTACTATCTCATCTCCTTCATTATTAAATTCATCATCATAAGTATTGTAATATTCTTCTAGATTTTTTGCCCTGAAATATGGTTTCAATTTTATGTGTTCAACAACATAAGTAGATCCTGAATGTGGGTTGTTTCCATAGTATTTGTTGTTAACCTTAAAGCCGGTTCCCTCATAGGAGTCTTCCAACTTTAGCATTTTCATATTATCGGGAAATGCCACGCTGTATTTTTTTTCAATCGTAATAGTGCGGCTAAGATCCTCACCGGAAAATTGATTGAAATGAAAAGAATTGAAAAAGGGGCTTGATTTGTTCACCCTTTCTCCGGGTATTTCTTTGACAGCCATTAGTAGATACTGTCTGTTTCCTCTAAAGTAAATGCGGGTTACCAAATGGAAGTTTTCTTTAGAGAAAAGTTCTATTTCATAAAACTCCTGTCCGTTTGATTGAATCAAACGGGGTTCATTTTGAAGTGTCCCTATTGCGGTATATACGTTTTTGATTTCCTCAAGCGCAACTTGTAAATTATCTAGGTAATAGCCCATTGGTTGGTCAAAATAGCGTAATAGGAAAGTTGTTTTGGTGTCGTCATCCACATTCACATAAAGATAAATGTCAATAGGTTCGCCATCGGCATCATAAGGATTGGGAATCTGATTGGATGATTTATGAACATTATTTTTTGGTAGTACAACAGTAAACGCCCCTTTTGAATCATGAAATTCACTCCATTGTGTTTCCCGCTTTACAGGTGTAAAAATTTCTATTGAATTAAAAAATGCCTCTGAAAATGGCGAATTCAGACTTGATAACCGTTTGTTTTCGGTAAAAAAGCTATACAAATGGCCATTGGAAATTCCTGCAAAAATGCGTTTGTAATTTTCACCATCTTTAAAATAAAGTGTTCTAAAGCCTTTCCGGAGGTCATCTGTTTTAATTTCAAGAACTTCTTTTTCTTCAAGTTCATAATATTCGTTTAAAAAACTATCCAACAGAGCCTCCCGGGCTTCGGTTTCATCAGGAACGTCGGTCAGTTCAATTACAAAATACATCAGGTAGTTGTTGGTTACCAAATCTATGGTTGTAAAAACCTCAAAGTTTTGATCTACCGTATAGGAATAAGGTTTTGTGGGTGTGGCTAATGAAAAGCCAAGCTCGTTGTTATGCTCTTTATACCATTGTTGTAAATTGGGTTTTAGTTCAATTTGAGTTGAAACACCGGTAAATGGGCTTTTAATCCTGTTCACCACATAACCGTCATTTTCAAGCATTCTTAGGATACCACTTTCGCCGGGAAGGTGAGCTGCACCCACAGCAGCAAAAAGGGTTTTATTGGCCATGATGTCTTTTATGCTATTGGTCATCACCCGGTTGCGGAATTTTAAATTGGTGTCCAGAGTGTCTTCTGCCATATAATTAAATAGACGGGTGAGGTTTCCTTTTGAATAGATTTCAATCATTTCTTCCATTATATCAAGGTATTCCTCATCAGAGACTTCAAGCAGCTTCACAATACTTTCCCTGATGCTCTCCTCATCTATTTCTTCAATATTTTCAACAGAAGGCAACTGATTTTCAATTGGTTCAAGCCCGTAAATTTCCTTGTCAAACATCGCTGCCAACCCATAGAGGTAACTGTCCACTATGGTAATCATATCGTCTTCACTAACGGTATCAGGATAAATCATTGTTTCAATAAGATAGTAATGCAGGTTGGGATGGTCTTCAATTGAGGTGCCGTTGATATTTTTAAATCGTTCGTTGAGGCGTTGGTATTCCTCATCGCTCAATATTCTTTTGAAAAGATTTTCACCTTGCTCTTTTTTTTCAAAATCATTGTAGAGGCTTTGTAAAATGGCTTCAGGATGTAACTCTAGCGCAAAAGCATCTGAATTTAAAATTGCCGGAAACAACGCATCGCTAAAGTTAAAAACCCTTTTGTCTGCCAGGTGCATTGTTCCAAAAAGGTAGGATTTTTGTTCATTGTCTTTATGTTGAATTTCCCAAAGGAGCTCATACTTGTCTTCAGACTGTGAAAATACACCGGCATTAATGAATAATGCAACTAGCAGCAATCTAAAAGTCAATGGTTTGCCAATAAATCTTAGTTTTAATAGAAACATAGTAAAATTGGAAAAGTGAACAACTCGTTTATGTTTTCAATATTAGTACTTTTACGGCTTAAATAAAATATTTTTTTTGCGCACAACTCAGGTTTTTTCGATTTCTGATGCTGATTCATTGAAAATCAGTCTTCTTTGCTGGTCACAACAGTTTGATGAGGTGGTTTGGTTAGACTCTAATGCAGCTGATAATCTTCATAACCGAAAATATTCGTCTTTTGATGCAGTACTGGCTGTTGAGGCTTTTACGTCCATAAAAACCAATGTTGACAATGCTTTTGAAGACCTGCGGGAATATCAAACCCATACAGCCGACTGGATTTTTGGATACCTCACTTATGATTTAAAAAACGATTTAGAAAACCTTACTTCCTCAAATTATGACGGGCTTGGCTTTCCTGAATTGTATTTTTTTCAGCCTAAAAAATTGTTTTTCCTTAACGGAAATCAACTGCTAATGAGTTATCTCAATCTGGTAGCCGATGAAATGGAGGCTGATTGGGAAGCGATTCAAAATTTCCGGAAAGAGCAACAAACATCGGTTTATCCAAAACCAATTTTAAAATCCCGCATTTCTAAGGCTGATTATTTAACGAAAGTTGCACAAATGCTGCATCACATTCAGATGGGGGATATATATGAAGCCAACTTCTGTCAGGAGTTTTATACTGAAGATGCTGTTATTGACCCGTTGGAAATTTATACAAAACTTAATGCCATTTCGTCACCTCCTTTTGCCACATATTTAAAAATTGACGAATTGTTTTTGATGAGTGCATCGCCCGAAAGGTTTGTCAAAAAGCAGGGAAATACCATCATTTCACAACCCATAAAAGGTACTGCTCGTCGGGCTGCTGATGCCGCTGAAGACCAGGAGTTGGCACTTTCATTGCAAAACGACCCCAAAGAGCGATCAGAAAACATCATGATAACCGATTTAGTGCGCAACGATTTATCCCGCACAGCCACCAGAAACAGTGTTCAGGTAGAAGAACTGTGCGGACTTTATACCTTTAAGCAAGTGCACCAACTCATCACCACGGTTGTTTCTCAGGTTGCAGATGAAACCTCCATAATGGATGTTTTAAAAACCACTTTTCCTATGGGAAGTATGACCGGTGCTCCCAAAGAAATTGCAATGAAAATTATTGAAAAGCTGGAAGAAACCAAACGAGGGCTCTACAGTGGGGCAGTGGGGTATATCACTCCTGCAGGCGATGCCGATTTTAATGTGGTTATAAGAAGTATTTTATACAATCATTCAAAAAAGTACCTGAGCTTTTCTGTGGGAAGCGCCATCACTATTCAATCTGTTCCTGAAAAGGAATATGAAGAATGTATGCTAAAAGCCAAAGCGATGCGGGAGGTGTTGGGGTAAACCAAAAACCTTAAATCTGAATCCAAAATCCCACTATCGAATCACTATCTTTGCACAAATTTTTAAAAACTCGAATGAAATTTGAATTAAAAGCCAATGATGCCAACAGTTCTGCCAGAGCCGGAATTATTGAGACAGACCACGGAGTAATTGAAACACCCATTTTTATGCCGGTAGGAACCGTGGGTACGGTAAAAGGCGTACACCAGCGTGAGTTGAAAGACGATATTAACCCCGATATTATTTTAGGCAATACCTACCACCTCTATTTAAGACCTCAAACAGACATACTTGAAAAAGCCGGTGGCCTGCACAAGTTTATGAACTGGGACAGAAATATACTTACTGACAGTGGTGGCTACCAGGTGTATTCACTTTCGGCCAACCGAAAAATTAAAGAAGAAGGGGTGAAATTTAAATCACATATTGATGGCAGTTATCATTTTTTTTCGCCTGAAAGCGTGATGGAAATTCAGCGCACTATTGGTGCAGACATCATTATGGCGTTTGACGAGTGCACGCCTTACCCTTGTGATTATAGATATGCCAAACGCTCTATGCACATGACCCATCGCTGGCTGGACCGTTGTATAGCCCACTTGGAAAAAACACCGTTGAAGTATGGCTATAATCAAGCGTTTTTCCCGATAGTGCAGGGAAGTACCTATAAAGATTTACGTAAACAATCTGCCGAGTATATCGCCGGAGTAGACGCAGTGGGTAATGCCATTGGTGGGCTTTCAGTGGGAGAACCCGCTGAAGAAATGTATGCTATGACCGATGTGGTAACTGCCATACTTCCTAAAGACAAACCCCGTTATTTAATGGGTGTGGGGACTCCCATAAACATACTTGAAAATATTGCTTTGGGTATAGATATGTTTGATTGTGTTATGCCCACACGCAATGCCAGAAACGGTACTTTGTTTACTGCCCATGGCACTATTAATATCAAAAATAAAAAATGGGAAGACGATTTTTCACCACTGGACGAAATGGGCATTACATTTGTGGATACAGAATACAGTAAGGCCTATTTGCGGCATTTGTTTTCGGTCAACGAGTTGTTAGGAAAACAAATCGCAACCATACACAATTTAGGCTTTTATCTTTGGTTGGTTCGTGAAGCCAGAAAACATATCTTAGCGGGAGATTTTACCGAGTGGAAAAACAAGATGGTTAGGCAAATGGACAACAGATTATAATTTTTTCAGTTTAAAGAGCAATGCTTACAATTATAGACCGCTACATACTTAAAAGATATCTAGGCACTTTTGTGATGTTGCTGGTTTTGTTTATTCCCATAGGAATTACCGTAAACCTAGCCGAGAAAATTGGAAGAATACTTGAAAATGAAGTCCCTTTGATAGAGGTTCTTGTCTATTACGGATACTTTACAATCTACTTTGCCAACCTTTTGTTTCCGTTGTTTTTGTTTCTTTCCATTATTTGGTTTACATCAAAATTGGCTAACAATACTGAGATTGTTGCGGTATTAAGCAGTGGAATTTCTTTTTATAGATTTTTAAGACCCTATTTTATTGGTGCTACCATAGTTTGTTTTGGGGCACTTTTAATGGGAATGTATCTGGCTCCCATGGCGAGTAAAGGTTACAACGAATTTACATACCAATATTTAAAAAAGGGGAGGGCAGACCGTGATCAAGTAAATGTTTACCGCCAAATCAATGAAAACGAGGTGATTTATGTAAGTAATTTTGTGGCCGAAAACAACTCGGGTACTTTCTTTACACTAGAGCATTTTGACGGAAATGTACTAAAGTATAAAATTTCAGCCAACCGCATTAATTTTAATCCGGCAGATACTACCTATACACTTTTCAATTACGTTAAGCGAAAAATTGGTGAAAAGGACGATATCATTATTACAAAATCAAGGCTAGATACCATATTACCTTTTGAAATTGACGACTTAACTCCGGTTAATTATATAGCCGAAACATTAAATTACCGTGAGCTTAGTGAATTTATTGAGAAGGAGCAAATGAGGGGCTCATCAAACATCAACCGCTATGAAGTGGTGCGCCAAAAGCGCTGGAGTTTACCGGTGAGTGCTTATATTTTAACTTTTATAGCCGTGGCGGTTTCTTCCAAAAAACGCCGCGGCGGAATGGGTGTCAATCTTGCCATTGGGATACTAATCGGGATGATTTTTGTTTTTTTCGACAAGGTTTTTGGAACTATGGCAGAGCAATCTGACTTTTCACCTTTTATAGCCACATGGTTTCCCAATATGTTGTTTGGTGTTTTAGCTTTATACCTGCTGTATGTCTCAAAACGATAAACTACTCAATTACCTCCACCTTCATTTCATCGTTTTTATTTGGGGCTTTACGGCTGTACTTGGCGCTTTAATTTCCTTAGATGCCACACCACTTGTTTGGTACAGAATGTTGATTGCCTGGGTGCTGATATATCTCTTTGTTATTTGGAGAAAAATCAATCTCAAGTTCAGAACCATCACTTTACTGGGGTTTGCACTGGCAGGATTAATCATCGCCTTGCACTGGATTACTTTTTTTGCTGCCATAAAAGCCTCCAATGTTTCAGTAACACTTGCAGTGCTTTCAACAGGAGCTTTTTTTACATCACTGCTTGAACCCATTTTTTACAACCGAAAAGTTATTTGGTATGAAGTGCTGTTTGGAATTGTAGTGATTTTTGGTCTTTATCTGATTTTTGATGTAGAAACTCATTTCCTTACCGGAATACTTTTGGCATTAAGTTCTGCGTTTTTAAGTGCTTTGTTTTCGGTAATAAACGGAAAGTTTGCCGTAAAATATCCCGCAACAGCTATTTCTTTTTGGGAATTGCTATTTGGAACTGCCGCTATTTCGATTTTCTTTCTTTTTACAAACAGTTTTAATATTGAATTTTTCACGGTATCAAAATCAGATTGGCTGTATCTGTTTATTTTGGCTTCAGCCTGTACGGCCTATGCGTTTATTGCTTCGGTACATGTAATGAAATGGATAAAACCATATACAGTGATGCTTACCATAAATATGGAACCCATTTATGGAATTATCTTGGCATTACTGGTTTTGGGAGATACTGAATATATGAGTAGCCAATTTTATTACGGAGCATTGATAATATTGGCAACAGTTATTATAAACGGTATAATAAAAACACGCACACGAACAAAAAGCGATACTTCAAGCAACCACTAATCAAACAAAGTTTTTATCTTTGTACTTCTATACAAAAACCAAAACTAATGGAATATCTTGACTTTGAACTCCCCATTAAAGAACTCAATGAACAGTTGGAAAAATGTACTTTAATCGGTCAGGAAAGCGATGTAGATGTTACAGAAACCTGTAAGCAAATTGAGAAAAAACTGAACGAAACCAAAAAGAAACTTTACCAAAATTTGACTCCTTGGCAAAGAGTTCAATTATCCAGACATCCTAATAGGCCTTATACGCTGGATTATGTAAGAGCCATTTGCGGGGAAACTTTTTTAGAGCTACACGGCGATAGAAACGTAAAAGACGACAAAGCAATGATTGGTGGTTTGGGTAAAATTGGCGATCAAAGTTTTATTATTGTGGGTCAGCAAAAAGGATACAACACCAAAACCAGACAATACCGCAATTTTGGCATGGCCAATCCTGAAGGCTACAGAAAAGCACTTCGTTTAATGAAGTCAGCTGAGAAATTTGGAATTCCTGTGGTGACTTTTATAGATACTCCGGGTGCCTATCCGGGTTTGGAAGCCGAAGAGCGCGGACAGGGAGAAGCCATAGCAAGAAATATTTTTGAAATGTCGAGACTTCAGGTGCCTATTATTTGCGTGATAGTTGGCGAAGGAGCCAGTGGTGGTGCATTAGGAATTGGAGTGGGCGATAAAGTATTGATGCTGGAAAACACCTGGTATTCGGTAATTTCTCCTGAAAGTTGTTCTTCCATACTTTGGCGAAGCTGGGAATATAAAGAGCAAGCTGCTGATGCATTAAAGTTGACCGCTAATGATATGAAAAAAAATAAACTCATTGATGTAATAGTCAAAGAACCTTTGGGTGGAGCTCACAGCGACAGAGAAACAACTTTCAAAACCGTTGCAAAAGAAATTTTAAAAGCTTTTGACGAATTAAAAAACTTATCCCCAACCGAATTGGTAGAAAAAAGAATGAATAAATATTTTGAAATGGGACCTTACAAAAGCTAAGTACCTACTACTTCACAACTTTTGAAAAATCCGGTTCAAATGAATCGGATTTTTCTTTGGTTATCAACAATTTTTTTAAGATATTAACAGTTAAATTGTTGATGAGTTGTTAAGAGTTAAAAAGTCTAAAACCAACATTTGTCTTAACATTTTATTTACATTCGCAATATGGAAAAAGTACAACCTCACATAGAATTTTCAACACGTAAATCTCAGGTAATTTCTTTGGAAAAAGGAAAAATACCTCCGCAAGCTGTTGATTTAGAAGAGGTTGTGTTGGGAGCTATGATGATTGACAAAAAAGGCGTTGATGAAATCATAGATTTGATAAACCCTGATGTTTTTTACCGCGAAGCTCATCAACACATTTTTGCTGCCATATACCAACTCTTCAAATCGGGCCAACCTATTGACTTATTAACCGTTGCAGCTCAATTAAAGAAGGAAGGAAATCTTGAAGTTGTTGGTGGTGAGTTTTATTTGATTCAACTCACTCAAAAAGTATCATCATCGGCACATATTGAATTTCACGCCCGTATCATTTTACAGAAATACATTCAACGTAGCTTGATTAAAATTTCCAACGAAATTATTGAAGATGCCTATGACGAGTCCACCGATGTTTTTGACCTGCTGGACAATGCAGAATCTAAACTGTATGAAGTTACTCAGGGAAATATTAAACGCTCCTCAGAAACTGCTCAAAACTTAGTCATCCAAGCCAAAAAACGAATCGAAGAAATTTCAAATCGCGAAGGACTTTCGGGAGTACCATCCGGTTTTGAGGTGCTTGATAAAATTACTTCCGGCTGGCAACCCAGTGATTTAATTATTATAGCTGCAAGACCCGGTATGGGAAAAACAGCACTTACACTTTCTATGGCTCGAAATATAGCCGTAGGAAATCAAATACCGGTTGCTTTTTTCTCTTTGGAAATGTCATCAGTACAATTAATAACCCGATTAATTTCTTCAGAAACTGAATTGAGTTCAGAAAAATTAAGAACCGGAAATCTCACCAAATATGAGTGGGAACAACTCAACGTAAAAGTAAAAGATCTTGAAAAAGCACCTTTATTTATCGATGATACACCCTCACTTTCTATTTTTGACTTAAGAGCAAAAGCCAGAAGACTTGCTTCTCAGCACGGTATAAAAATCATTTTTGTAGATTATTTGCAATTAATGACAGCCGGAGGCAATAACAAGGGCGGCGGAAACCGAGAACAAGAAATTTCCACCATATCAAGAAACCTAAAAGCTTTGGCAAAAGAGTTGGATATTCCGGTAATTGCACTTTCACAGCTGTCCCGTGCCGTAGAAACCAGAGGAGGATCTAAAAGACCTTTATTGTCTGATTTGCGAGAATCGGGCGCTATTGAACAAGATGCTGATATTGTTTCATTTATCTACAGGCCTGAGTACTACAAAATTGAACATTGGGATGATGACGCTCAAACACCTACCGAAAACCAAGGAGAGTTAATTGTTGCAAAACACCGAAATGGAGGTTTGGGAGAAGTGAGACTTAAATTTATTGGAAACCTTGGTAAGTTTGACAACCTAGATGATACACTCGATGCACCACAGTTTTTCCCTTCATCTATGAATAACGCCGCAAATGACGACACTTTCAAACCTGAAAGGAATATTCCGCCTGCAGATGCTTTTGATAATTTTGACCAATTACCCTCGGATAATGATGGAGAGGTACCGTTTTAGTTAAAATCTGCTAAACAGTAATGCTATTTTTCAAAAACTTTTTATCTTGCTAAGATGAAGAAAATGGCCCTTTTGTTTATACTACTTTTTAGCATTCATAGCTATGCTTCTTATATATTAATACCGATGGATGCTGAGAGTCAACGCGAACATTTAAAAGCTTATGGCATAACCTATTGGGTTTTGGAACGTCAGCAAAAAGTTCAGTGGTTGCTTAACTACAGAGGAGGTTCATTTTTAATGCCCGACGTAGAAGAAATAAGAAGAGAATGCCAGATAAGAGGTGTGAGTTTTGAAGTGATTTCAACTGCTAGAGCTGAGCAAATTTTAGAAGAAATAGACAGTCCTTCCAGAAATATGAATGCCGTTTTGCTTGAAAAAGCCCCGCGAATAGCCGTCTATACTCCAGACACAGCACTTCCGTGGGACGATGCTGTGACGTTGGTACTAACATATGCAGAGATTCCTTATGACAGGGTGTATGATGAAGAAGTGCTCAACGACCAGCTATTGCTGTATGATTGGCTGCACCTGCATCACGAAGATTTTACCGGGCAGTATGGAAAATTTTACCGGGCTTACCGCAATGCACCTTGGTATATTGAAGAAAAAAGACGCGCAGAAGAATTGGCTGCAAAACTGGGTTTTGAAAAAGTTTCTGAAGCCAAACTTGCTGTAGCTCTTAAAATTAGAGATTATGTGATTGGAGGTGGCTTTATGTTTGCCATGTGTAGCGCTACCGATACGTTTGACATTGCTTTAGCTGCCGAAGGTGTTGATATTTGTGAGCCTATGTTTGACGGCGACCCCAGTGAACCCAACTATCAAAGTAAAATCGATTTCAGCAAAACATTTGCATTTACTGATTTTATTCTTGAACGCGACCCAATGGTATATGAATTCAGTTCTATTGACATGACCACCAAACGCAACATCAAAAAAGAAGTCGATTACTTTTCGTTGATGGATTACTCAGCCAAATGGGATCCAATACCCACTATGCTTGTTCAAAATCATACCTCCTTAGTCAAAGGATTTTTTGGGCAGACTACTTCTTTTGACCCCACTCAAATCAAACCAAACGTGTTGGTTATGGGAAAAAATAAAACCAATGGTGAGGCCAAATACATTCACGGTATCAAAGGCAAAGGATTTTTTACCTTTTATGGCGGCCATGACCCGGAAGATTATCAACACCGTGTGGGCGATGCCCCCACTGAACTCGCCCTGCATCCCAATTCGCCCGGTTACCGTTTGATATTGAATAACGTGCTTTTTCCTGCTGCCGAAAAGAAAAAGCAAAAAACTTAATGTTGTCTTGAAAAACAACTTTCCATTGATTATTGCCGAAGTGGCACAAGCTCACAACGGAAGCTTTGAAAAGGCATTGCAATACATTGATGCAGTTGCAACTACAGGAGTACAAGCAATCAAATTCCAAACACATATAGCCGATGCTGAAAGCAGTGAGCATGAACCTTTTCGCATAAAAATAAATACGCCTGATAAAACCCGTTTTGACTATTGGAAGCGGATGGAGTTTACCCTTCCACAATGGAAAGAGCTAAAACTATATTCCGAAAAAAAAGGCCTTGAATTTATTTGCTCCCCCTTCAGCAATGCTGCAGTTGACTTACTTGAACAAGTGGGGGTGAGCCAATACAAAGTGGGTTCAGGAGAAGTAAATAACTTTTTGTTGTTGCAAAAAATTGCACAAACCGGAAAACCGCTAATACTCTCCAGCGGAATGAGTTCTTATGAAGAATTGGATAAAACCATAGGATTTTTGATGGCTCATCAAGTCAATTTTTCAATATTGCAATGTACCACTTCATACCCAACAACCCCCGAAAATTATGGACTCAATATACTTCTTGAACTAAAAGAAAGATACCATGTTCCCATTGGTTTTTCAGACCATTCTGCAAAAACTGAAACCTGCATAGCGGCTTTTATGTTGGGTGCTGAAATTCTTGAATTTCATATCAAACTTGATAAAAATGAAACAGGACCTGATGCTTCCGCTTCACTTACAGTTGCTCAAGCAAAAACCATGGTTGAAAGTATTCAAAATATAGCAATGGCTATGGTGCATCCTGTCAACAAAAATGACAATTCATCTTTTCGCGATTTAAAGCAAATTTTTGAAAAATCACTGGCCATCAATAAACCGATGAAAGCCGGACAAATAATCACATTTAACGATCTGGAAGCCAAAAAACCAAAAGGGTTTGGAATTGATGCTTCCCAATTTCAGGAAGTGTTGGGCAAAGTGCTCAAAAGAGACAAAAACCAATGGGATTTTTTAACTTTGGACGACCTTTCATTTTAAACCCATGCTCAAAGAGTTTCAGGCACATTTAAATAACAGTTTTCCTTTTTTGAAAGGAAACAAACTTTTATTGGCATGTAGTGGGGGTCTCGATAGTGTTGTATTAACTCATTTACTTGTAAAATCAGGATATGAAATCACGCTTGCCCATTGCAACTTTTCCTTACGGGGAAATGAAAGTGACGCCGATTCAAAATTTGTTGTTCAGTTGGCAAAAAAGCTGGAAATTCCGGTGTACACTGAAACTTTTGAAACCGAAACTTTTGCCGATGAGCACGGTTTAAGCATCCAAATGGCGGCCAGAGCCTTGCGCTATCAATGGTTTGAAGAGCTTTCAAATCAATTGAAAATACATTTCATAGCTACAGGACACCACCAGGATGATAATTTGGAAACTTTTTTAATCAATCTTTCCCGGGGCACAGGCTTGAAAGGTCTGACCGGTATTCCGGAAAATCAAGGCAAATTGGTGAGGCCGTTACTCGCTTTTTCAAAGGATATGATTTTGGCGTATGCCGAAAAAAATAAACTGCAATGGCGTGAAGACAGCTCCAATGCTTCCAATAAATATTTGAGAAATGCTTTGAGAAACGAGGTTATCCCCAAGTGGAAAGAAACCGTTCCACATTTGTTGCAAAATTTTGAAACCACTCAAAAAAATCTAATTGACAGTCGAAATTTAGTAGAAGATTACTTGGCGTTGCTTTTGAGCTATTTAGCTGAAAAAACTCCGGGAGGCTATCGGTTTTCGGTTAAAAAATTAAAAGTCTTGCCCAATAGTAAAACTGTGCTGTATGAACTTTTATCTCCTTTGGGTTTTACTGAATTTGACAATGTGTATGATTTACTTTCGGCGCAGACCGGAAAAAAAATCTATTCTTCCACCCACGTTTTATTGAAAGACCGGGAGTTTTTATTGTTGGAAAAAATAGAAAATGAATCTTTTAATGAGTCTGTCAGTATTTTTGAAAACACCACTTCTATCGATGCTCCGTTTTCAATGACATTTGAAAAAGTGTCACAACTTGGAGATTCCACAGAAAAAGTTATTTTTGTTGACTTTGACTTACTGATATTTCCGTTGGAATTGCGAAAATGGAACGAGGGCGATGTTTTTTACCCCTTTGGAATGAGCGGGAAAAAGAAAATTAGTAAATTTTTTAAAGATGAAAAGTTATCTTTGCTTGCCAAGCAAAAAAAACGTTTGCTTTTGAGTGACAACAAAATTGTTTGGGTGGTGGGTTTGCGCCCCGATAATCGTTTTAGGGTAACCGAAAAAACAACGAGAATTTTGAAAATCACGGTACAAAATATTGAGTGACAACCTTGAAATCTCCAATTTATCAACAGATTAAATTTTTAAATTTATTGTGAAAAATTTTATTTTATCCCTTTTTGCGCTCATCCTTTTTACTTCCGGATATTCACAGATTTTTGACCCTATTAAATGGCAATCCAATCTTGAAAAATTAGACGACCAAACTTACAGACTTCATTTTACGGCTACTTTGGACGCCGGATGGTATTTGTATGCACAGCAAGATGTGGGCGATGAAGGGCCCATTCCCACTGAGTTTGAATTTAAAAATATTGAGTCAGCTAAATATACCCTAGTGGGTGAGACCATAGAACCTGCCGGAGAGCCTGAATTTGATCCCATTTTTGAAATGATGATAAAAAAGTTTCAGGGCACTGTTCCTTTTTATCAGGATATTAAGTTGAATGACCCTGAACTTGGATTTTTAGAAGCTGAGGTATATTTTATGGTGTGTGATGATGAAAAATGTTTACCACCTGATTTTGTAGAATTCAAATTCTTTTTTGATGAAAATTTAGCACAAGAAGAAGCTGTCAGTTTTGACGGTATGCCTTCTTTTTTAGAAACCACTCAGTTTGAAAATCCGGTTAGTTGGACAGGACAACTCATCAGCGTTTCTGATGATGTTTATACGTTTGTTTTTGATGCCATTATAGATAAAGGCTGGTCTATTTATTCACACAAAATGGACCCCGATTTGCTCGGACCGCTTCCCACCGAGGTGGTGTTTAATGATTATGAAGGATTTGAAATTTTCAAAGAGATTTCTGAAACCGGCTCCAATATTTTTGCCGGATTTGATGAGTTGTTTGAAATGGAAACCATCAAACTGCGTGATGACGGCCGATTTGAAATTTCGGTGAGGGTTTTGGATAAAAGCAAACCCATTACCGGTTTTATTGAATTTATGGCCTGTGATGACGAGAAGTGTTTGCCTCCCACCGGGCTTGATTTCACCTTTAATCCGGAAACAGGTGAGTTTGTTTTTGAAGGCGAAGGGCTAAAGGCTTCCGCAGAGCGAATCACCGGTGAAGGTACACCTGTTTTTTTTGAATTTGATTATACTTTGGCAAACAGCAATTGTGACGGTACAGAAAGTAAAAAAGAAGATTCAAGCAATTTTTGGTGGGTATTTATTGCCGGGTTTTTAGGAGGACTTTTGGCACTGTTAACACCCTGTGTCTTCCCAATGGTTCCTTTAACCGTTAGCTTTTTTACCAAAAGCAGTACCAGTAAAGCCAAAGGAATTAAAAACGCACTGATTTATGGTGTTTCAATCATTGTTATTTACGTCATATTAGGACTTTTAATCACGGCAATCTTTGGAGCAGATGCTTTGAATTTACTTTCTACCAATGCATGGTTTAATTTGGCTTTTGCGGTATTGTTTATCGTTTTTGCCATTTCGTTTTTCGGTTATTTTGAAATTACCTTGCCCGCGTCGTGGGTAAGTCAAACCGATAAAGCATCCAACCAAGGGGGATTGCTCGGTATTTTCTTTATGGCTTTTACGTTGGCTTTGGTATCATTTTCTTGTACGGGTCCCATTATAGGAACCTTGTTAGTAGAAACTGCTGTGGGTGGCGGGCCAACGCTGTTTGGTAGAATTCCGCTTGGGCCGCTCATTGGTATGTTTGGGTTTTCATTGGCTTTAGCACTGCCTTTTGCACTGTTTGCCGCTTTCCCCGGATGGTTAAACTCTATGCCAAAATCTGGTGGCTGGATGAACAATATCAAAGTGACCCTAGGGTTTATAGAAATTGCATTAGCACTCAAGTTTTTATCAATTGCAGATATGATTATGGGCTGGAAAATACTGCCTTATGAGCTGTTCTTACTGCTTTGGATACTATGTGCATTAGGAATGATGTTGTATTATCTGGGCCTTATTCGATTTCCATTGGACAGCCCGGTCAAAAAAATCACTCCCACCCGTGGTATTTTGTCGTTTTTAATGTTTGCATTGGTTGTTTATATGTCTTTTGGTTTCAAAGTAAGCGACCAGACCAATGGGTTTGTTACTCCCAATCTTTTAAGTGGATTAGCCCCTCCGGCGGGACACAGTTATATTTTTCCGGGTAAGTGCCCGTTAAACTTAAATTGTATTAAAGATTTTCAGGAAGGTATTGCTTACGCGAAAGCTGCCAATAAACCTGTATTGATAGATTTTACCGGTCACGGTTGTGTAAATTGCCGTAGAATGGAGGATCAGGTGTGGAGAAAACCTGAAGTCTTTAAAATGATTAATGAAGATTATGTACTAATTTCACTATATGTGGATGAGCGTACACCGCTTGAAGAAAGTTACATTTCAGCGTTGAGTAATCGAGAAATGCGCAACGTGGGTAATCAATGGGCCGATTTTCAGGCCATTCATTTCAATCGAAACTCTCAACCTTATTATGTTTTAGCTTCTCCGGACGGTGTTGTTTTAAACGAACCTGTGGGTTATTTAACCGATAATGACGGAAAAGCATTTCTTGAATTTTTGACATGCGGCATTGAACGATTTAATGAAGTTAAAGGAAAATAAAAAAAGCGTAACAGAGGGCTCTGTTACGCTTTGCTAAGCTTAGTAAAATAGTTTAATTGATTTCTACACTTTAAAAAAAATTAAATCATCATCCCCATAATAATTCAATTAAAAACCAGTGTAGCCTTTTTACTAATTCACAGTTCAAATATATTAAATAAAAAAAATCAATTCAATACGTATTTATACGTATGTTTTGTGAGACTAAAAATTTGATTTATTTCACCAAAAATTATTACAATCATATAAAATTGTTATTTTAGCAAAAAAATTGTTATTCACTTTAATTTACAAAAAATGAATTTATTTAAGCAGTATTTCCTCTTGCTTTCATTTGTTGTGTTTGCATTTCACACAAATGCTCAAACCCCAGAGCAACGAGAACAAATCAAATCAAACTATGACCTTGAATTTCTAGCAAAATTTAAATCTGATTTACAGCTGGAACATGATCAAAAAAGAACTGAAATATTAGCTCTAGCAGAAGTAAATGATTGGCCGATAACTTTAGAGCTTGAGAATGAAGGTGTAGGTTATCTTATTGATGTGATCGAAGGTCAACCTGTTTATTTACAGACTTATAACATGTCTGCAGGTATAACAATTCGGGCAGACAGAGTTCATACAGGTGGCTCATCAGGCCTAAACCTTAACGGAGAAAATATGTATGTTGGTGTTTGGGATGGAAGTAAAGTTCGAAACACACATCAGCTACTTGAGGGACGTGCTTTTCAATTAGACGGAGCATCCACTAATAGTAACCATCACACACACGTCACTGGAACTATTATTGGTTCTGCTGCTTTCCAAGGTGGCACAGCAAAGGGAATGGCTCCAGCTGCTCAAACATTAAACCATGCATTTAACGTTGGTTACGATGTTACAGAAGTATTGGCAGCTATTAACAACTATGGAATGTTAGTTTCCAATCATTCTTATGGTGTACCTGCTTATAACTCTTCAACCGGAAATCCTTTACCGTCTTGGATGTTGGGAAAATACACGAATGACTCTCGTATTTGGGATCAATTACACTTTAATAATCCATATTACCTTTCTGTTTGGGCGGCAGGAAATGACAGAAATGAGCCCCATGCTAACCAAGGTGACGGAGGTTATGACTTGTTAACTAATCAATGCGTTTCTAAAAATACTTTGGTAGTGGCAGCAACTCAGCAAGTATTGAATTATACAGGGCCTAGCAGTGTGATTATGTCAGCATTTAGTAGTTGGGGACCAACAGATGATGGAAGAATTAAACCTGACATATCTGCAAAAGGTGTAAACACATTTTCTTCAACAGCCACCTCAAATGCTAGCTATAGTAGTTTTAGTGGTACTTCAATGGCAGCCCCAAGTGTAGCAGGTGCAGCCATTTTACTACAGCAGCATTACAATGATTTAAATCAAGAATTTATGTTGGCGTCAACATTAAGAGGGTTAATAATACATACCGCAGATGAAGCAGGGACTCACCCAGGACCTGATTACCGTTTTGGCTGGGGATTAATGAATACTGAAAGAGCTGCAGAAATAATTTCAATCAATGGTACAACTTCTCATATATTAGAGTTAACTCTTGAAGACGGAAAAAGTTTTGAAATTACAGGAACAGCTGTCCCTGGAGAACGACTTGTAGCTTCTATTACTTGGACTGATAGACATGGAACTCCTGTTGCTGGCTCTGTTGAAGATGATGATACTCCAATGCTAATCAACGACCTTGATTTAAGAATCATTGAAGAGGGTGGTGCCGTTCATATGCCTTGGATTCTTGATCATTTTAATTTTAGTGCTCCAGCAGCTAGAGGTAATAACTATAGAGACAATGTTGAAAAAGTTGAAATTGATAACCCAACAGGCGAACACACAGTACGAGTACTTCACAAAGGTGCTTTAGAAGGTGGTGAACAAGTGGTTTCAGTAATAATTTCAGGTTTAGAAAATATTGATATAACATTGGGTAACCCAACAAACAATGTAGTTGAAGCGGCTATTTTCCCAAATCCTGCAAACAACGAATTGAATGTACAGGCTACCTCAGCTATTTCAAATGTTGAAATAATGAACGTTCTTGGTCAGTCTATGGGAACTCAGCAAGTTAATTCAAACAATGCTAAATTGGATATTAGCTCACTCAAGCCTGGGACTTACTTTATAAGAGTAACCATTGATAATGCATCCAAAGTTTATAAGTTTATAAAAAGATAAACTCAACTTTTTTTATTAAATTTAAACCTCCCCATTTTAAAATGAGGAGGTTTTTTTATAACCTTCTCTCAAATATTGTTTCAATATAAATGTAAAGAAAAATATGCTTGCAAAAGTTTTTGGAAGTGCTTTTTTAGGAGTTGATGCTACCACTATAACCATTGAAGTCAACGTAGCATCCAAAGGAGTGGGATATCATCTGGTGGGTTTGCCCGATAACGCTATTCGCGAAAGTAATCACAGAATTGCAGCCGCATTACAAAACAACGGATATAAAATCCCGGGATTTAAAATAACCCTCAATATGGCTCCGGCAGATTTAAGAAAAGAAGGTTCTGCTTATGACCTGCCACTGGCTATTGGAATACTCGCTGCCACTCAACAAATTACACTACAACATAATCCCGAAGAATACATCATTATGGGTGAACTATCTCTGGACGGGACTTTACAGCCCATCCGTGGTGCTTTGCCCATTGCTTTCAATGCCAAAAAAGAAGGCTTTAAAGGGTTTATTCTTCCACTTCAAAACGCCAAAGAAGCTGCCATTGTTGATGGCCTTGAAGTATATGGTGTAGAAACCATAGCAGAAGTAATAGACTTTTTTGATAAAGGGGTTGCACTCAACCAAATGGTGGTTGACATAAAAGCTGAATTTTATGAAAATCTCAATCACCCCGAGTTTGATTTTGCTGATGTAAAAGGGCAGGAATCTATCAAGCGCTGTATGGAAATTGCTGCGGCAGGCGGTCATAACATCATATTAATTGGCCCACCCGGTTCAGGAAAAACCATGCTTGCCAAACGCCTGCCTTCTATCTTGCCGCCTATGACACTGGACGAAGCACTGGAAACCACCAAAATTCACAGTGTTGCCGGAAGAACCAAAGAGCATACCGGCATAATGACCCACAGGCCTTTCAGGAGTCCGCATCATACCATAAGCGATGTAGCTTTGGTTGGCGGGGGAGCCTATCCGCAACCGGGTGAAATTTCACTTTCTCACAACGGAGTACTTTTTTTGGATGAGTTGCCCGAGTTTAAACGAAGTGTTTTGGAAGTAATGCGCCAACCTTTGGAAGATAGAGAAGTTACCATTTCCAGAGCAAAATTTACAGTGACTTATCCCAGCAGTTTTATGCTGGTTGCCAGTATGAACCCTAGCCCGGGAGGGTATTTCAACGACCCCGATGCACCTGTGGTTTCATCCCCGGCTGAAATGCAGCGTTATTTAAGTAAAATTTCAGGCCCACTTTTAGACAGAATTGATATTCATATCGAAGTAAATCCCGTTCCATTTGAAAAATTAAGCGAGGAGCGAAAGGGAGAGGGAAGTGTTATTATCAGAGAGCGGGTTTCCAAAGCACGTGAAATTCAAACCCAACGTTTTCAAAACTATGAAAACATTCACTACAATGCTCAAATGGGTGTTAAACAAATAAGAGAGTACTGCAAACTGGATGAAGCTTCATTAGCCATTTTAAAAACAGCTATGGAACGCTTAAATCTTTCTGCGCGTGCCTACGATAGAATTTTAAAAGTTTCGCGCACGATTGCCGACCTTGAAGGCAGCGTTCAAATAACAGGAGCACACATTTCTGAGGCTATTCAATACCGCAGTCTGGACCGTGAAGGCTGGTATGGATAAGCGTTAAATTGGTATTAAATACTTTTAGCACTCATTTTTTAGTTTATATTTATATGAAACTAAATTAAACTTCCATGGAAATTTTAGATCAGTCACCCAAAATTGAATTACGCAATCTGGTAGTTTCAGACTATATCGAACTTAAAAAATCGATGATTGAGTCTTACAACCAAATGCCGGAAGATTATTGGTCTGAAAAGGAAATTAAACGGCTACTTAAAAAGTTTCCCGACGGGCAACTGTGTATTGAAATTGGCGGACGTATTGCCGGTTGTGCATTGAGTATTATTGTCGATTCTTCAAAGTTTGATGATGATCATTCCTATGCAGAAATTACAGGAGATTTTACTTTTAACACCCATACCGATGAAGGCGATGTGCTTTATGGTATTGATATTTTTATTCATCCTGAGTTTAGAGGACTCAGGCTGGGGAGAAGACTCTATGAAGCCCGAAAAGAACTTTGCGAGCAGCTCAACTTGCGCTCTATTATTTTTGGCGGAAGGATTCCAAACTACAGTCAATATGCCAAAGATCTCACACCCAAACAGTATATAGAGAAAGTAAAACGCAAAGAAATAGACGACCCGGTACTTCTCTTTCAGTTGGCCAACGAATTTCACGTAAGAAAAGTTCTCAAAGGCTATCTCGATGGCGATAAAGAATCCATGGATTATGCCGTTTTGATGGAATGGAACAATATTTATTACACCAAATCTGATAAAGTTTTAACCCACGATAAACGAATTGTTAGACTTGGATTGGTTCAATGGCAAATGCGCCTTTTTAAAAATTTTGATGCCGTAGTCAACCAAATTGAATTTTTTGTGGATGCCATTTCAGATTATCAAAGTGATTTTGTACTGTTTCCGGAATTTTTTAACGCCCCTTTAATGGCAGATTTTAATAACCTGAAAGAATCTGAAGCTATCAGAAAATTATCAGAATATACCGAGCCACTGCTGGAAAAGTTCAGAGAATTTGCCATTTCATACAACATCAACATAATTACCGGCAGTATGCCATTAAAAGATGGCGACCACCTGTACAATGTTGGTTATGTATGCCGAAGAGACGGTAGTTATGAGCAATATGAAAAACTACACATCACCCCGGCAGAAGAATCAGCCTGGGGAATCAAAGGCGGCAATAGAATAAAAACCATCGATACCGACTGTGGAAAAATTGGGGTTTTGATTTGTTATGATGTAGAGTTCCCCGAGTTGTCAAGACTTTTGGCTGATGAGGGTATGCAAATGCTCTTTGTTCCATTTATGACCGATACCCAAAATGGCTATGAACGCGTGAGAAACTGCGCCAAGGCACGTGCTATTGAAAACGAATGCTATGTAGCCATTGCCGGAAATGTGGGTAATCTTCCCAGAGTAAACAATATGGATATCCAATATGCACAAAGTGCAGTATTCACACCTTCAGACTTTGCTTTTCCGGTAAACGGAATAAAAGCAGAAGCCACCCCCAATACAGAAAGCACACTCATTGCAGATGTTGACCTAGACCTGTTGAAAGAGCTTCACAACTTTGGAAGTGTCAGGATTTTAAAAGACCGAAGAAAAGATTTGTATTCGTTAATCAAGAAAAAGGCAGCGCGGTAAATTTAGAAAAGCTTTTTCAACCACTTGATTTTGTTTTTATAAGGAGCATACCTCAATGGAATGTCAATCCATGTCGCTCTTTTAGTTATTGACTTTTTATGCGAAAAAGTATCAAACGAAAATTTTCCGTGATAAGCACCCATGCCACTGTTACCCACTCCGCCAAAGGGCAATCTGTTGTTGACAAAATGCATCATAGTGTCATTGATGGTGCCACCGCCAAAGGAATACGTTGTGATTATTTTTTTTGCGAAAGCTTTCTTTTCTGTAAAAACGTAAACCGATAACGGGTTGGAAAACTTTTTTAATATATAATCAATGTCATTCTCTGTTTGATATACCAACACCGGAAGTAGAGGCCCAAAAATCTCATCCTGCATTATTTTACTGTTTAATGAAGGGTTAACAATTACTGTGGGTGCTATGTATAATTCTTTTTCATCATTTTCACCACCAATCAAAACTTTACTATCTTCAATTAAATCAAGAAGTCTGTTAAAATGTTCTATGTTTATTATTCGGGCAAAATCTTTTGAGTCTTTCGGATTAATTCCATAAAAAGCTACTATTTCTTTTTTTAAAGACTCTAAAAACAGTTGCTTCACATTTTCGTGTACCAATACATAATCCGGAGCAATGCAAGTTTGCCCGGCATTGATAAATTTCCCAAAAACGATACGCTTTGCTGCAAGTTTTATTTTAGCTGTTTGGTCAACAATGCAAGGGTTTTTACCACCCAATTCTAGCGTACAGGGGGTTAGATGTTCAGATGCAGCTCTGGCTACTAAGCGACCCACCTGCACACTTCCGGTAAAAAACACATAATCCCATTTATGATAAAGCAATTCTTTTGAAACTTCTTTATCACCTAAAACCACTTCCACATGTTCAGTTTTGAAGACATTTTTTATAATTTCTTCAATAATATTAGCAGTATGAGTTGTCTGTTCACTGGGTTTTAATACAGCGGTGTTTCCTGCGGCAATAGCACCAATGAGTGGTGAAATTGCCAGATGAAACGGATAGTTCCACGGGGCAATTATCAAAACGGTGCCATAGGGTTGAGAATAGATATAGTCCTTTGAAGGAAAGTTTAATAGCGATGATTTAATTCTTTCGGGCTTTGACCATTTATCAAGGTTTTTAATAGCGGTTTTAAGCTCTTTTTTTACAAAGGCAATTTCTGTAGCAATGCTTTCAAATTTTGGTTTTTTAAAGTCTTTAAAAAGTGCCTCACAAATTTTATCTTCCTTTCTTTCAATAGCTTTTTGAAGCTTAATCAGTGCATTTTCTCTGAAAGTAACATCCTTTGTTTTTCCGGATCGGAAAAATTCATGCTGTCTCTTGAGTAACTCGGGAATTTGCTTCAAGTTATTTTTTTTAAATTCTTTTACTTAGTTTTAGCTAAAATAAGCAAATAATTATTCAAGTCTATGACAAATAAAATAACTCCCCTTCTTTTGATTCTGCTAACTTTCGCTTGCGCAGAAAACAACAAAAAAACGGCAGGCAATGAAACTGCATTTGTCGAATTGCCCTCGCCTAAATTTGGCTTAAAAGAAGCTTCCAATTTGATAGAACTTCCATTAAAATGCCACAATCAGGAATACCCCTACAAGCCCGGTACAGTTCTCGAAAATGAAAGCGATGTAAGACCACCCATTGAAAGTTTCCCCGTTTTTTATGGTTGTTTTGACTGGCACAGTGCCGTGCATGGGTATTGGTCGATGATAACTTTAGTAAAAAACTTTCCGGAACTTGAAGAAGCCACTCGTGTGAGAAAAATTTTGAAAAACACACTCACCAAAGAAAATATGGCAGTTGAAACAGCTTTTTTTAGCCGTAACATCAACGCTTCTTTTGAACGCACTTATGGCTGGAACTGGTTTTTAAAACTGGCCGAAGAGCTTTATACTTGGGAGGATCCATTGGGGCAGGAGCTTTATGAAAATGTAAAACCCTTAGCCGATTTATTTGTAGAACGCTATAAAGAATTTTTGCCAAAACTCGTGTATCCCATCAGAGTGGGTGAGCATACCAATACCGCTTTTGGACTCACCTTTGCCTATGACTATGCTGAAACTGTGGGAGAAAATGAACTGCGTGACCTGATAAAAAACCGGGCTATTAATTTTTATATGAAGGACACCAATTGTCCCATCGACTGGGAACCGAGCGGTTTTGATTTTCTTTCGCCTTGCTTTGAAGAAATCAATATTATGAGAAGGGTGCTGGATGAAACCACTTTTTTAACTTGGTTAGACCAATTTATACCACAATTGAAAGACAAGGATTATTCCCTTGAAGTGGGCGTTGTTAGTGAAAGAGAAGACGGTAAGTTAGTACATCTGGATGGACTTAATTTTAGCAGGGCTTGGAGCCTGTATGCACTTGCCAAGCAATTTGAAGACTATGACCATCTAAAAAATGTAGCGCATGAGCATATGAATTATTCGCTGCCCAATTTGGTGGATGACAGCTATGAAGGAGGGCATTGGTTGGGAAGTTTTGCCATTTATGCATTGCTGCAGCTTAAATATGAAACTACTCCGCAGTAGTAGCTAAAAGGCCTGCCCATATTATTTAAGCATTCAAAAAATTTAACACAAACAGTACTGTTAATCTTTCCAATTGAGTTGTGCTTTGCAGGGAAGTTTTATAATTTTAAAGACTATGCAAACACTCTCTTTTGGAAATCTTAAAAAGGCGAGGAGCCTCCACAGGCCAGGGGTTTCAGCGCAAACCGGGTTCCCTAGTGCTGCCACACATTATGCAGAGTCCACCATCGATTTGCACAATGAGTTGGTTACAAACCGGGAGGCCACTTTTTTTATCAGAATTGAAGGAAACGGCTTTGAAGAATTTTTAATTTCCCACAATGATGTGCTGGTAGTAGACCGGTCGTTGCACCCGCGTAAAAACGATTTAATTTTGGCTGTTATTGAAGGAGAATTTACAGTCATTCAAGTTTGTGAAAACCACGAGGAGTCTTTTCAATTGTGGGGGGTTATTACCTATATTATTCATAAAACCCGATGATAGCACTGGTTGATTGCAATAGTTTTTATGCGTCCTGCGAACAGGTTTTTAGACCCGATTTGTGGGGAAAGCCTGTAGTGGTTTTAAGTAATAATGATGGCTGTATTATTGCAGCCAACAGGGAAGCCAAAGCCCTTACTCACATTCCCATGTTTGAGCCTGTGTTTAAAATCAAAACCGAACTAAAGAAACATGCCGTAACTTCTTTTTCATCAAACTATACGCTCTATGGCGAAATGTCGCAACGCGTGGTACAAATTTTAAAACGATTTTCACCTTTGGTGGAAGTATATAGTATCGATGAATCCTTTGTGGATTTTTCAAACATGAAAGATCTTGAATATTTGACTTATGGCCACACTGTGAAAGAAACTATTTTTAAAGAAACCGGGCTTCCGGTGGGAGTGGGAATAGCACCTACAAAAGTATTGGCCAAAATGGCCAATCGCATTGCCAAAAAATTTCATAATCAGCTTCAAAGTGTTTATGTCATCGACTCTGAAGAAAAATGTGTTAAGGCTTTGAAATGGACCAAAATAGAAGATGTATGGGGCATTGGAAGAAAACATGCCAAACGCCTTTGGGCTGTTGGGGTGCATACTGCATTCGATTTTACTAAACTCTCACCTGCTTGGGTGCGAAAGCATATGACAGTAGTGGGATTGCGCATCTGGAACGAACTTCGCGGAGAATCTTGTCTTAACATTCAAGAAATTCCGGCTGATAAAAAAGCCATTGGCACGGCAAAATCATTTGGGAAACCCATTGAAGATTATACTTTGATAGAAGAGGCTTGCGCTTATTATATTTCAGAAGTTGCCGAAGTGTTGCGCCATCAAAAATCCTGTGCCAACTTTGTTCAGGTGTTTTTACAAACCAACAGATTTAATGATAAGGATTTGCAGTATTCAAACAGCTGTGTAGTGACTCTTCCGGTGGCAACCGATAATACGTTTGAATTGATTGCTGCTGCAAATAAAGGATTAAAAGCCGTCTTTAAATCCGGTTACCGCTATAAAAAAGTGGGGGTGAACCTTCTGGGAATCATTCCCAAAGAATATGTACAGGGAAATTTATTTTACCAACCCAAGAGGAATACCGAACAGTTATTAAAAACATTTGACCACCTGAATTTTCGATATGGGAAATCCACTTTGTTTTCAGCGCAATGCGGAACAAGAAAAAAAGAGTGGGAGCTGCGCTATCAGGAACGCAGCAACCGTTACACCACACGCTGGAGTGAGTTATTAACGGTAAAAAGCCCCGAGGCTACAGACAGGCATTCCAAATAACTTCATCGGGCGGTGGTGCCACAAATGTCATTTCTTCTTTTTTTACCGGATGTATCAGCACCAGTTTTCTGGCGTGAAGATGAATACTGCCGTCAGGATTGCTGCGGTCAAAACCGTATTTTAAGTCGCCTTTTATAGGGCAACCAATGCCTGCCAACTGACTTCTTATCTGATGGTGACGGCCGGTGTGAAGGTCGATTTCGAGCAGGAAATAATTGTTGAGTTTTTTCAGGACTTGGTATTCAAGAACGGCTTTCTTGCTTTCCGGCACTTCTTTTTCGTAAGCATAGGATTTGTTCTGCTTGGGATTTCTTTTCAGGAAGTGTGTGAGTACATCCTGCGTTTTAGGTGGGGCATTTTTCACCACGGCCCAATAGGTTTTTTGGGTTTCCCGTTCCTTGAATAATTTATTGAGCCGAGTAAGGGCTTTTGAAGTTTTGGCAAAAACAACAATACCGGTCGTGGGGCGGTCCAGACGGTGCACCACACCCAAATATACTGCTCCGGGTTTGTTGTATTTTTCGGCGATGTATTGCTTGACGATTTCTCCCAGCGGTATATCCCCGGTTTTATCACCCTGCACTAAATCACCTGCACGTTTGTTGATTACAATCAGGTGATTGTCTTCATAGATGATTTGAAGGTTATTTTTTGTTGTAGAAGTTTTCAATGATTTCAGTTACGTTTAGAATATCCCAAAACTCATTAATAGAGTATTGTTCTAGTAATTCAGCAGTTGTGATAGTTTCACTTTCACTATAATAGCTATCTTTTGATTGAATGATAAGATTTCCATCACAATCAAAAGCATAAAGATCTATAGTTACTGATTCATTCTTGTTATACTCGTTCAAAGTATATACATGATCTCCATCATAATCCGTACCTTCTTCAGGGCCATGTGATACGTATTTTGTTTCGTAATAGAGCTTAATATTATTGTCAAAAATATTATAATAGCCTATGTAAAAATTGTTGTATGGAATACAATAGAATTCTTCAATGAAAATATACTCATCAATGAATACTAACTTTCCGTTGCAACAGTCACAACCATAGTCAAAAGTTGTACAGGTTTGTAAATCTATTTCTGATTTAATGTAAAAAACCTTTTCAGCAAGTTCAATTTTCCCTTCATAAGGTTTCATCTCAAATAAGTTTTCTTGAAACTCGTGGGTCTCTTTCTCAGAATAATCTTGAAAAGTTTCAATGGAATCTTGCCTAAAAACCTCTGTGTTTGTTGTCTTGTTTTTTTGACAAGAAACACAAATAGATACTAAGAGGAGTAAACTTGTTGATTTAATACTGCTCATTCTCATTTGGAAAATCACCCGATTTAACATCGGCACTGTATTGTTGAAAGGCGTTGGTCATTTCGGTGTATAAATCGAGATAGCGTCTTAAAAACCGGGGGTTGAATTCGTGGGTCATGCCCAGCATATCGTGAATAACGAGCACCTGCCCGTCCACGCCGCCACCGGCACCAATGCCAATGACCGGGATGGAGATGCTTTTAGCTACTTCTTCGGCGAGTTTGGCAGGGACTTTTTCCAAGACCAAGGCAAAGCAGCCCACTTTTTCAAGCATCAGCGCATCTTCTTTAAGTTTTTGTGCTTCGGCATCTTCTTTGGCCCTAACGGTATACGTTCCAAATTTATAAATAGATTGAGGTGTCAATCCCAAATGCCCCATCACCGGAATTCCGGCATTGAGAATGCGCTTGATAGATTCTTTAATTTCTTTACCACCTTCCAGCTTTACAGCGTGTGCACCACTTTCTTTCATGATACGTATGGCTGAGCGAAGAGCCTCTTTGGGGTCACTTTGGTAACTTCCGAAAGGCAAATCCACTACTACCAGACTTCGGTTTATTGCCCGCACTACGGAAGTGGCATGATAAATCATTTGATCGAGCGTAATAGGCAACGTGGTTTCATGACCTGCCATTACGTTGGATGCTGAATCGCCTACCAAAATCACATCAATACCGGCACTGTCCACAATTTTTGCCATCGAAAAATCATAAGCCGTTAGCATAGAAATTTTTTCGCCTTTGGCTTTCATATCCACCAAAGTTTTGGTAGTAATGCGTTTGTATTCTTTTTTTGCTACAGACATAGATTTATAGGATAGAGGTTGGTTAATTAGTTTTTTGTAAAAGTAATAAATTTCTACTTTTTACTTCTACCTTGTTATTTCTAACTTAAAATTTAGCAGTCACTTAGGTTTACACGCACTGCAAGACCGCCTTCACTGGTTTCTTTGTATTTGGAGCTCATATCCTGCGCGGTTTCCCACATCGTTTCGATAACCTTATCTAGTGGAACTTTGGCTTTGGACGCGTCACCGTCTAAGGCCATTTCGCAGGCATTGATGGCTTTAATGGCTCCCATGGCATTACGCTCAATACAGGGTATTTGAACTAATCCTGCAATGGGATCGCAGGTAAGGCCCAAATGGTGTTCCATGGCAATTTCACTAGCCATAAGCACTTGCTCGGGTGTGCCGCCCATCAATTCGGTTAAAGCTCCGGCAGCCATGGAGGAAGATACCCCAATTTCTGCCTGACAGCCGCCCATTGCTGCTGAAATGGTAGCTCCTTTTTTAAACAAACTGCCGATTTCACCTGCCACTAAGAGAAACTGTTTAATATCGTTAAAATCGGCATCGTGGTTTTCAATCACCATATAATACATCAAAACGGCGGGGATTACTCCGGCGCTTCCGTTAGTGGGTGCCGTAACCACACGACCTAACGAGGCGTTGACTTCGTTTACTGCCAAAGCAAAACAACTTACCCATTTCAGGATTTGTCTAAATTTAACTTCAGTATTGCGAATGGCTTCAATCCATTCTTCCGGATTGGAATAGTTGGAATCACCAATGAGTGTTTTGTGCGTGGTATATGCTCGGCGAGTTACATTTAAACCTCCCGGAAGTGTGCCTTCGGTATGACAACCGATGTACATGGACTCTAGCATTACTTTCCAAATAGCGCGTAGACCTTCATCAATTTCCTTTTCTGAACGCAGGGAAAGCTCATTTTCCATGACGATTTCAGAAATCTTTTTATTGTCACGCAGGCAGTGTTCCAACAGTTCTGTTCCTTTTTGAACAGGGTGCGGAAAGCTTTTAAAAGCCTCCAGCTTTTTTTTGGCATTTTTTCGTTCTTCTTTTACAACAAATCCACCGCCAATGGAATAAAAAGTTGAAGATACCTTTTCTCCATTTTTTAAATGTGCTCTAAAGGTGATACCGTTGGGGTGAAAGTCGAGAAATTTTTTATGAAACAGCACATGTTTTTCGATTTGAAAATCAATGACCTTTTCGCCGTTTAAAACTAAGTGATTGTTTTTACGCACCAACTCAATTTCGCCTTCAATTGACTCAATAGGAATGGTTACCGGGTCATAACCGCTTAGTCCTAAAATGGAAGCCAAGTCGGTTGCGTGGCCTTTCCCCGTAAGGGATAAAGAGCCATATAAATCCACAAAAACTTCCTGAACCAGGTCAAATTGTTTTTCGGTTTTAAGTTCTTCAATCCAACGTTGGGCGGCTCGCCAAGGTCCCAGTGTATGAGAACTTGAAGGACCCACACCAATTTTCAACATATCAAAAACGCTGATACTTTCCATAGTTTTTTAAAAGGTCAAAGATACTAAGTAAAAAATCATCCATTTTATTTTTATACTTTTTTTAAATTGTTTCAGAACAAAGTTCATTTCAAATTATCTTAACTTTGGCAAAATTTTTTAAGCTCCTTTTGGATGTATATCAAGCGTATTTTACTCATTATTGTTTTGGCTGGCGTGGTTGCGGCAGGTATCTTTTCTTATTATATTTATAAGACCGTTTTTTTGCCCAATACAGCTTTTCAAAATGAAACTGCCTATGTTTTTATAAGTTCAGACAGGTCTTATGCTGAGGTAAGGAATCAACTGAAAGATTTGCTGGTTGATATCGAAAGTTTTGATAAAGTGGCTCAAAAAAAAGGCTATGTACAGAATGTGAGGCCCGGAAAGTATCAGATAAAAAAGGGAATGAACAATAACGAACTTGTCAACAGCCTTCGCAGCAGGAATATTCCCATCAGGATTTCATTCAACAATCAGGAAACTCTAAAAAGGCTTGCAGGCAGGATTTCAGAACAGATTGAAGCTGATAGTATATCGCTTTTAAAAGCAATGAAAGACGAAGCTTATCTTTTGGACAATGGTTTTAATAGCGAAACGGCCTTAGCGATGTATATACCCAATACTTATGAGTTTTATTGGAATTCTTCAGCAGAAACATTTAGAAACCGAATGTTGACGGAGTATAATAATTTTTGGAATGAAAGCCGAAGAGAAAAAGCGGCCGCACTCAATTTAAGTCCGTTACAGGTTATGAACCTTGCTGCCATTGTTCAAAAGGAAACTGCAATGGCCGATGAGCGCCCGCGTGTTGCAGGAGTTTATCTGAATAGATTACGGATTGGGATGCTTCTTCAGGCAGATCCAACGGTAATTTTTGCCATTAAAAAGGAAACAGGCGATTTTGATACTATAATTAGAAGGGTATTGTTTAAAGATTTAGAAATTGATTCACCTTACAACACCTACAAATATCCCGGAATTCCACCGGGACCCATCGCAATGCCTGATATTTCGTCTATAGATGCTGTGCTAAATCCTGAAAAACACAACTTTTATTATTTTGTTGCCGATGTTTCCAGACCCGGGTATCATCTATTTGCACAAACTCTTGCCCAGCACAACAGAAACAGGCAACAGTATATTAACTGGATTAATCAAACAGGCATAAATCGCTAAAGAAAACATAAAATTTATTATTTTCTTTCCATATTTATTAATTTTAAGTACCTGTTGAGAGTGGAAAGTATTCTCTTGGTGCGTTAAAATTTTTTAAAACCCTTTAGTAATTATGTTATTTTAACACTTTTTATCTGACAAATCGAACACTTTAACGTTTAGTTAAGAAGTTGACAATCATTATATTATATTATTTTTTATATTTGCAAGCGTTTTTTAGAGGTAAGAAAAATACTTCAAAAAAGTATAAGATAATGAAAAAAGTACAACACATATTATTCATATTCCCATTTGCTGCCATAATGATCAGTTGGGGATTTTTGTCCAGGAATAAGGTTGATTTTACTTATTATTCCACAGAGGGACTTGAGTTATTCTATAATGTTCCGGATGAATTGAATTTTGAAAAAGTGGATGAGGATTACATCATATATCCATATTTAGGAAAAACATTTATTGGTTTCAGGGAAGCACTTGCTTTCAGAGAATCCCGAGGTGATTATTTTGTTATCAACGATTTTGGTTATATGGGTAAGTATCAGTTTGGACGTGCTACCTTACGAATGATTGGAATCAATGATACTGATCGATTCATCAATGATCCTAAGCTTCAGGAATCTGCATTTAGAGCATACACAGCCAGAAATAAATGGGTATTAAGTAGAGATATTGAAAGATATTCCGGCAGATATATTAATGGAGTTTACATTACTGAATCCGGAATACTTGCCGCGGCTCATCTTGCCGGTCCGGGTAATGTAAAAAGATTTTTAAGAAGTGGAGGAGAAGATGCTTTTGAAGATGCTTTTGGGACTTCAGTAAGACATTATTTGAGAAGATTTTCCGGTTATGATACATCCATAATAGAGCCCAACAGAGATGCCAAGGTTTTATATCGCGGTTAATTAAACTCTTTAAGAAATAAAAATAGGGTTGGTCTTTTATGAAGGTCAACCTTTATTTTTTTCCACTCATCTGCAGTCCGGGTTTTAATCATTTCTGTCGAAAGGGTTAAATCACATGCCACACAAATTTTTGTTTGAGGTGAAAGAGTGTTAACCAAATCATTGAGTAGCGCATCATTTCTGTAAGGAGTTTCGATAAACAGTTGGGTTTGATTGAAATCTGCAGATTGTTTTTCGAGTCGTTTAATTTCTTTTCTACGTTTATCCTTATCAATGGGTAGGTATCCATTGAAAGCAAATTGTTGCCCATTTAGTCCACTTGCCATTAATGCTAATAAAATGGAAGAGGGACCCACCAGTGGTATTACCTGTATATTTTTTTCATGGGCAATGCTTACCAATTCAGCACCGGGGTCGGCCACTCCGGGACAACCGGCTTCAGAAAGCACACCTACATCAAACCCTTCAAAACAGGGGTCTAAAAATTCCGGTATTTCGGTCGGATCTGTAAACTTGTTGAGTGTTGAGATAATTAATTTAGGTTGAGATTTGCCCGGGAGCACACTTTTAATAAACCCTCGGGCAGATTTTTCGTTTTCAACTACATAATGGTTAATGTGGTCAATTATTTTTTTTATGGAAATGGGCAATACTTCTAAAGGCTTACTTTCGCCCAAAGTACTTGGAATTAAGTATAAACTGCCTTTTTTTTGGTTTTGTGCCACTATTTTACCAATAATTTTTTGAATGATGAGAGTCCTTCAGAGTTTGTTAGTTTAACAAAATAAACACCGCTACTTAAATCAGAAACATCCAATTGTAATGAATTATTGTTTGCATTCTCAAAAGTACCTAGATATTTTCCATTTATATTGATAATGGAAACTTCAGAAACAACATTATTTCCAAATTCGAGTACAATAAAGTCACTTGCCGGATTGGGATATAAAATTATGTTTTTCATCTTATGGTCGTCAATCGACATGGTTGTATTGTCTTTTAACTTGTAAATACTACCACCACCAAAAGCCACAACATATAAATTTTCATCAGCATCCACTCCAAAACTGGTTATGTCAGCTGCTCCCAAAGTGCCGTGAAAAGTCAGGGTGCCGGTAGAATTAACTGTTCCTATTTCATCACTGCATAAATCAGCAAAAAAATAAAGGCCTTGAATGGCAGGATATTCCGTGCCGCGATATACATAGCCGCCTGTAATAGAACATCTTCCGCTGAAACCGGTGTTTGCATATACAGCTATAGGAAAGGTTAGTTCGCTTTGAGGCGGGCAACCGGTAGTATTGTATGGGGCATTGCCTTCATAACATCTCCATCCGTAATTTAACCCGGCAGTACTTGCCGGCTCTCTGTTTATTTCTTCCCAAGCATTTTGACCCACATCGGCTATCCATAAATCATCTGTTTGAGGGTCAAATGAAAATTTCCAGGGATTTCTTAAACCATAAGCCCAAATTTCATCCATAGCGGCTGAATTGTTCACAAAAGGATTATCAGCAGGTATATAAGGTGCAGGCACATCAACGTCTAAGCGTAACAGTTTTCCTAATAGATTAGTGAGATTTTGTGAATTATTTTGAGGGTCACCGCCACTTCCACCATCCCCACTGGCAATGTAGAGCATTCCGTCAGGACCAAAAGCAAGATGACCGCCATTATGGTTGGTAAACGGTTGATTGAAACTTAGCATTTGCAGTTCAGAGGCCGGGTTTGCTACATTTGGGTCGCTGCTTACAGTAAATCTTGAAATTTGAGTGTTTCCGGAAAGGTTGGTGTAATACACATAAAAGTGACCATTGTTTGTATAATCAGGGTGAAATGCCAAGCCCAGTAAGCCTCTTTCTCCACCTGAAGTAATTATGGATGAAATATTCAAAAATGGAGTAGAATTGACCGTCCCGTCAGGATTTAAAATTTTAATTTGCCCACCTCGTTCCACTACAAAAAGCCTGTCGTCACCGGCGTGTTTAAGCTCAAGGGGCGAGCTAAACCCACTGGCAATAAGTTCAAGTTCCAGTTCTTGAGAGAATAATGTGATTGGGCATAGAAATAAAACGACAATCAAGTAATGTAGTTTCATAGTAGTTTGTTTTGAGTTTTTGTTTACTAATGTAAAGAAAAATTAAAGGAAGTGGTCTTGAAATAATCTGATTTTAACGAAAATTTAGTTCATAAATTTCTTAGAAATTACTTCGGTGGCCTGATTAAGTAATTTGAAAACATGTTCAAAATCACTCTCGTCACCGTAATAAGGGTCGGGAACATCGACATTTTCGTTTTCAAAAAGTTCATTTAGAATTAACCTTACTTTATTTTTAGCATTATTGTCGGGAGCTAATTCAGAAACATTGCGTTTGTTTTCATTGTCCATTACATAAATAAAGTCAAACTTTTCAAAATCTTCAGTAGATATTTGTCGCCCACGTTGGTAGGATATATCAATTCCATATTTTTGAGCAACTTTAATGCTCCTGGGGTCGGGTTTGTCACCCACGTGCCAGTGTCCGGTGCCTGCAGAATCAACGAAAAATCTTTCAGGGTCAAGTTTTGACCTTAAAATACCTTCTGCAAGCGGCGACCTGCAAATATTGCCAAGACAAACCATCAAGATTCGTGTTTTCATCTTTGGCAAATATTATAGAGTGAATTTTTTGTTGAGGTCTTCAACATATTTTCTGAACTGCTTATCGGTTGAAGTTAGATTATCAACAGTTTTACATGCGTGTAAAACAGTAGCGTGGTCTCTTCGTCCAATTTGTGAGCCGATGCTTGCCAATGATGCTTTTGTAAATTTTTTAGCAAAAAACATGGCCAATTGTCTTGCTTGAACAATGTGTCTTTTTCTGGTTTTAGATTGCAGAGTGTCCACATCCATTTGGAAATAGTCTGAAACCACTTTTTGGATATAATCAATAGAAACTTCGCGCTTAGTGTGTTTTACGTAGTTGTCAACAATTTTGCGGGCAAGGTCTATAGTAATTTCTCTTCGGTTGAAAGAGGAGTGAGCTATCAATGAAATAATGGCGCCTTCCAGTTCTCGAATGTTGGTTTTAATATTGTTTGCCAAAAACTCTATAATATCTTCCGGCATGTCCACACCATCGCGATAGAGCTTGTTTTTTATGATAGAAACACGGGTTTCAAAATCGGGTTGTTGCAATTCGGCTGAAAGCCCCCATTTAAAACGCGACAACAAGCGTTGCTCAATATCAATCATATCTACCGGTGCTTTGTCACTGGTAAGGATTACTTGTTTTCCGTTTTGGTGCAGATGATTAAAAATATGGAAAAATACATCCTGAGTTCCTGATTTGCCCGAAAGCAATTGAATATCGTCCACAATCAACACATCCATTATTTGGTAAAAGTGGATGAAATCGTTACGGTTGTTTTTTCTAACAGCTTCAATATGTTGCTGCGTAAACTTTTCTGCCGAGATATATAAAACCGTTTTCTCCGGATATTTGTCTTTTATCTCTACACCAATAGCATGTGCCAAGTGGGTTTTCCCTAAACCAACACCTCCAAATATCAATAGTGGGTTGAAAGAAGTTCCTCCGGGTTTATTAGCTACAGCTAAACTGGCTGAACGCGCCAATCGGTTAGAATCGCCTTCCAGAAAGTTTTCAAAATTGTAATTGGGGTTGAGTTGTGACTCGATTTTTACGTTTCTGATACCCGGAATTACAAACGGATTTTTAAGTTCGGGATTTTTATTTTTAACAGGAACATCTACATCTTGGGCTTTTAGTGCTTGACTGCGGTTTGTACTCGGAATTTTTTCTGTAAATGGTTGTTTGTTGCCATAGGTGTTTTCCATTTTTATGATATAAACCAACTTGGCTGTTTCTCCTAATTCCTTTATTAGGGCAACCTTAAGTAGTTTCACATAATGCTCTTCCAGCCACTCATAAAAAAACTTACTGGGTACTTGAATGCTTAATGCGTTATCAGTTAATTTTACAGCCTGTATGGGTTCAAACCAAGTTTTATATGCCTGTGGTGAAATGTTGTCCGCTATAAAAGACAGACAATTCGTCCAAACTGATTGCGCAGTTTTGCTCATGCCGGGATTAGAGATTTT
>ERZ869909.472-NODE-472-length-47341-cov-6.945244_pt1 | contig 47341 bp, 36 predicted proteins | sample MGYA00520892_ERZ869909 | MGnify/ENA primary metagenome ERZ869909 (study PRJEB32215, sample SAMEA104723947) | bioreactor metagenome | biome: bioreactor; feature: anaerobic bioreactor; material: water | place: China | collected 2015-03-12 ... | reverse complement strand
GTATCCGTTGCTGCTGCCCATAGTAAAGCGCGCAAAGTCCCCCCCTTTGGAAAAGGGGGCAGGGGGGATTTGAACGAGCTTGAGCATGGATTCCTGCAAGCTGAACAATTCGGTAGGCCCCATAGGCCCGGAGCGCGCGCGCTACCCCTTGAGCGCGCCGACGGTGATGCCCCGCGTCAGGCGCCGTTGCAGCATCAGGTAGACCAGCAGCGTCGGCACGAGAACAATCACGAAGCCCGCAAACATCAGGCCGAAGTCGGTCCGGTATTGCGCCTGAATGCTCACCCCCGCCAACCCGAGTGGCAGCGTCTTCTTCGCCTCCGAGGTGATGAACACCAGGGCGAAGAGATACTCATTCCAAAGGCCGATGAAATTAAAAATCGCCGCCGTGACCAGTCCGGGTTTCGCCAGTGGCAGCATGACGAGCCAGAAGGCGCGGTACTCGCCGCAACCGTCGATGATGGCCGCCTCGTGGAGTTCCCTGGGTAGACTTCGGAGGAATCCGGTCAGGACAAGAATAGTGAACGGCAGACTCAGGGCAATGTAGAGCAGAATGAGCCCAGTTAATGAGTCATGTAATGTAAAGATTACACAAAAAGGCGCAAGTACATATGAGCCCCATTCCGACCAGGTCGCGAACTGGAAGAACATCGGCACAATGACAAGTTGAGGCGGCACCATCATCCCGCTGATGAAGAATAGAAACAGGAGGCGGTTGCCTCGAAAGTCGTATCGTGCCAATGCATAGGCCGCCATCACTCCCACGGCGAGGATTCCAGCGAGCGAGACGCCTGTGGCAAGGATGCTGTTCACGAAATATGCGCTGAATCCCGATTCCACCCATGCGGCTTCGTAATTCGCTCGAGCCGATTCCCAAGGGTCGACATCCCCCGCTGATTCCGGCGCACCGGCAATCAGCCATGGGATTCCGAACGGGTTTTCGACAATCTCACGCGAGGAGCGCAGGGAGTTGGCGCAGACCCACAGAAGCGGCACGATCACGGCCGCCAGCCATGAAATCAGTATCCCGTAGACCGCAGCCGAGCGTATCCATCGCCACACGGTCGCCATCAGTACTCAATCGCCTCGCGGCGGGACATGCGCAGGGCGGCGAGGGAAATGCCAAAGACGAGTACGAACAGGACGACGGCCACGGCGGCCCCTTGGCCGATGGCGAACTCGGAAAAGGCTTGCTGGTACACGAGGGTGGCGAGCACATGGCTCTCGCGCTGCGGTTGACCGCTCTCCATGACCCAGATCGGGTCGAAAATCTTCAGGCTGGTGATGGCGAGGAAGATGACGCCGACCACCAAGACCTCGCGAATCAGCGGAAGAGTGATATTGCGGAATTGCTGCCAGCTGCTGGCCCCCTCCAGTTCGGCCGCCTCGTAGTAGGTCTCGGGGATGTTTTCCATCGCGGCGAGGAAGAGGACCATGTAAAAGCCCGTCGCCGTCCAGATCAGCATGGGCACCAGGGCCCAGGTCAGCGTGCTCGTGTGCAGGAATGTCACCGGCGTTTGAATGAACTCAATGCCGAGCGCCCCTTGAACGGACGCCAGCAGGGCGTTGATGGGGCCGAACTCCGTCGTGCTGTAGAGCAGCGTCCACAAGAGGGCCACCGCCACCGATGCGAGCACATTGGGGAAGAAGAACGACACGCGGAACACGGCAGCACCACGCACGCGCCGGTGAATCAGGGAGGCAAACAACAGCGAGAGAATCAGGATGCCGCTGCCGCCGGCGAGCGCGAGGATGGCGTTGTTGCGCAAGGCGGCCCAGAACAGGCTGCCCTCCTCAAACAAGGAGACGAAGTTGGCAAGACCGACGAATTCTGCGTCGCCGAATCCATTCCACTTCTGCAGGCTGTAGAGCAACGCGCGTACCGCGGGCAGCGCGACAACCAAGCCGTACAAAACGAACGCAGGCCCCAGGAAGACCAAGAGAAAGCCCCGATGCTTCGCACCCATCATGAAATCGGCTCCCCCAGCATGGCCGGGTCGTACGCCACCGCCGGCGGGATGATCACATCCGGGTCTGCCACCATCGCTTGCACGCCACGCTCGAGCGCGGCACAAAACGCCTCGGGCGTCACGCGTCCCTCGAGCAGGGCCCCCAGCTGCGGGATCAACACCTGGTTCGCCCAGCGGGGCAGCAGCATCCGGTGGCGCAAAGCGAAGATACCCTCCGCGTTTTCCACAATATCCAGCACCGAGCCCAGCGCGGGGGAGACGGCCTCGCGAGGCGTCGCGCCGGAAAGCGGCGAGATTACCCCTATTTCCGACGCCAAACTCGCGGCGCGCGCGGGCGACACCATAAACCGGCAGAAGGCCGCGGCTTCCTCCGGGTGGGCCGCGTTCGCCGGCACGAAGAGAAACTCCGTGCCCTCTCCCAGCACTGCCGTCGGGTTGCCCTTGCCCCCCGGCACCCCCGGCACATTGAAAGGGCGCAGGTCGAAGCCCGGGGGGATGCTCGCGCGCATTTCGTTCTCCAGCCACACCCCGCAAAAGACCATCGCCGCGCGTCCATTGACGAACTGGAGTTGACTCTCCGTATGCGTCATCGCCAATGCGCCCGGTTGAAAGTGCGCCTGCGCCAGCTCCTGCAGAAGCCGCGCGGCCCGCACCGCGTCGGGGTCCTCGAAGGCCCCCGGCTCCAGCGCGTTGAGCCGATTGATGAGGTCCGTTCCGCCGCTGCGGTGCAACAGGAGTCCAAGGGTCCACCACGCGTAAATCGGGTACTTGCCTTGAAATGTCAGCGGCGCGATGCCCTCCGCCTTGATCGCTTCGCATAGTTCCAGAAATTCCATCCAGGTCTGCGGCACTTCCCAGCCATACTCGCGAAACATTCGCGCATCGTACCAGCCCATCCACGCGCCGAATGCACTGGGAACGGCATACACCGTTCCCTCGGATGAAAACGAACTCAGCATGCCGGGGAAGAACGCCTCGCCCCACGGCGTTGCCGAACCAGGCGCGGGAAGTTGCAGCGAATCATTGAGCGGGTGCACCGCGTCGCTCGCGATCAGCAGCCAGAGGGGCAGATGATGAGCAAGGATTACATCTGGCGGATCTCCCCGCAGCAGCCGGGGCTTGAGTTTGTCGTCCAGCCGCGGGTCACCCCACAAGTCGACTGGCATCCCCGTTTCCGCCTCGAAGGCCTCCGCCACGGACCGGTGCCAGCCAATGCCGTACCCGCCCTCGAACACGGCCACCTCAAGGCCATCCCGCTCCGCATCCGGCGCGCGGCGGATCGCATCACAACCCGCGAGCACGGCCATGCCCACGGCAATCAATCCAATGTGTGTCCAAATTTGCATCGGCGGATGATAGGCCTTGGGACGCTTCAGGGCAAGGTGCGGGATGGGGCTTGCAAGTCAGCACCATGCTATGTATTATCCCAAAAGGGCATTGGGGGGTAGCAGTCAAATTCTGATTGCGTTCACAAGGGGCGGACATGCAAGCAACGCAAGCGTCACCGATCGAGCAGTGCTTGGCTGTGGGTCAGCAGGCGATCCTGTATCCGGAGAGCCAACGGCCCGGCAAGCAGCGAATGGAAGCCACGATTCGCGGCTGGCAGCGTGGGGCATACATCCTGCTCGAGGTCCGTCTGCCGCATGAGCGCACCCTCCTGTTTCACGAGCATTCGGATTGCAGCCTGCGCTTCCTGAAAGACGGCGTCGCCTATGCCATCGAGTCCAGTCTGCTTTCCTGGCAAGTAAGCAAGCGTGAGCCCCAGATCCGTGTTTCATGGCCCACGACCGTCCGAAGCGCCGCCATCCGCCGCCAAGAACGCATCGATGTCGCCATCACCTGCTCGGTTCGCTATCAGGATCGCGTCTATGCAGGCACCCTCCGGGATTTAAGCAGCGGTGGCTGCGGTCTGGTGGCCGAGTGCATGGCCACACCCGCATCGCAGCTCACCATTTCCTGCTGCCTGCCCGACGGCGTTCGAATTGAGGGCCTGCCCGTCATGGTTCGAGCCGCGCGCCCCCTTTCCGATGGCCAGACTTACCTCGGCTGCTCCTTTCCCCGCGGTACGCACCCCGGCAAGGCCGATATCGCCTTCTATGTTGGTACCAGCGTGTTGCGCCTGCGCCAGCACACAGCGCAGATGCCTCAATACCTTGTGATTGGCCGTGATAGCGAAGTCATGGGCGCCCTGCGCGAATCGCTCGACCCAACCCAATCCCTCGTCGTGACTGCCGTCAGCTTGCTCGAGGCCCTCGTGCACGCCCGGCTCATCGTTCCTTCACTCATCCTGCTGGAATACGATTGGGGCGAGACAAGTGCACTCGATGCATGCCGCATCCTGCGCGCATCGTTGCCGCACAAAGAAGTACCCATCGTGGTGTTTGGTCCCCCGCAAGAAAACGCGGACGAGACAACCTTGCGCACACGCGTAACGGAAGCCGGAGGAACGGAATACTACGCGACACTACCGGATATCCAGACCCTGGCAACACTGTTGCGACCGGCTGGACGCGAAGCCCTCGCCCAATGAACGGCTTGCATGGCGACACGCGTTTCGATATCTTGATACTTGGTGGGTAGTGGGTTTGACGGAGAATAGAAGATGAATTTAAGCCAAGAAGGCGCAGAATCGTACCTTAAGGTCGGCCAAAGCGTTATATTTTACCCCGAAATGCATCGCCAAGACGGCGCCCGGCACCAGGTGGTTGTCCGTGGTTGGCAGAAGGGCAGCTACATCCTGCTCGAAATGACGCCCCTTCCCACCCGCAGCATCATGTTTCGCGAAAATGCCGACTGCAGCATGCGCTTTCTCAAAGACGGCGTCGCCTGCTCCATGGACGCCACCATCATCGACTGGCAGGTATCCCGCAAGAAGCCGACTTTCACAGTCAGCTGGCCCAAGAGTCTGCGGACCGCCGCCGTGCGCCGCAGCGAGCGCGTGGATGTCAACATCCCCTGCACGCTTTTCTTGCAGGATGTGCAACTCGAAGGTGCCGTCCTTGACCTCAGCGTCGGTGGCTGCGGGGTACGCTGTCCCCGGGAAGTCGCGCGAGACTCGCAGCTCATCGTATCCATGACCTTGCCCGACGGCGTATACATCGACCATGCCCCCCTCGTGGTTCGCAGCGTACGCGATGCCGAGGACGGGCAGCACTACCTCGGATGTATGTTGAACGAGGCAGAACCCAGCACACGCGCCAGCATCGAGTTCTATGTCACCACGACCCTGCTGCGAGCCCGCGGAATCAGTGACGGCACCCCGACGGTCCTCATCCTTGACCCCGATTCCAAAGTCACCGAGGGCTTGCCCGAGGCCCTGAAAGAAGAGGGATTCGAGGTCCATGTCCGCTCCAACCTGATTGACGGCATCTCCAGCGCACGCCTGCGGCTGCCGGCAGCCCTCCTCGTCGCCTACGACTGGAGCAGCGCCACCGCGCTCGATTTCTGCCGCGTGCTGCATACCTCACCCGCACTGAGTTCCATGCCCGTAATGGTCTACAACGCCCCCGAAAACACACACGCAGCCCTTACCGAAGCCGGCGCCGAGAGTTGCCACACCCAGCAGCCCGATACCGAGGCCATCATCGCCCAAGTACGCGGCAAAGGCGAGACAGCTGCCCAGTCCACCGCATCCCCCGACACAGCCGGAACCCCCTGACTTTCACTTGCACCCCACCCCGACCAATTGGTATGATTCGGGCCTGTACGGCGAGCCCCCTCGCCGTGCCCCAACGGGGATGTAGCTCAGCTGGGAGAGCGCTTGACTGGCAGTCAAGAGGTCGTCGGTTCGATCCCGATCATCTCCACCATATAACACCAACCCCCGCAAGGCCTTAACAAAACGGCCCTGCGGGGGTTTTGCTTAACCTTGCGCAGCGATCGAGCCTATGCCTTTGAGTTCAGTTCGCCGGGTGACCAGGAGCCGATCAGGTGGCCGCGGTCCCAGTCCTACCCGCCAATAGCCATGTGGGCATCAGGCCCTTTCCCTTGATATCGACTCCCCCCCGCTCCTCCAATAGGAACGCATCGCCCAACAATTGCCGGGTGGCTTCCGAGACTTGTGCGCGTGCGGCGACGCCTTGCGATTCCATCCGGCTGGCCGTATTGACCGCGTCGCCCCAGAGATCATAAATGAACTTGCGCGTGCCGATGACGCCGGCCATCACGGGGCCGCTGTGAATGCCGATCCGCAATCGAAGTGCGTAGCCGTGCTCCTGGTTCAATCGCTCCACCGCCTCGAGCATATCCAAGGCGACATGCGCACCCCGCACCGCATGATCCGCCACCTCATCGGGCAGACCGGCCACTGCCATGTACGCATCGCCGATGGTCTTGATCTTTTCAATGCCACGGGTATCGACGATGGCGTCGAATAGGGTGAACACCGTATTCAACATGGCCACCACATCCTCCGGACTCATGTTCTGTGACATCTCCGTGAATCCCACGATGTCAGCGAACAGGACGGTCACATCAGGAAAGCTGTCGGCGATGATTCCATCCGCCTTCTTCAGCCGTTCCGCCACAGAGTGGGGAAGTACATTGAGCAGTAACCGTTCCGACACTTCCTGTTCGGACAAGACCAGATCGTACAGCTTCTTGGTCTCCAGGTGCAGTAATCGGACCTCCAGCATGTTGTAGACACGCGTAAGCACCTCGCCGAGATCCAGCGGCTTGCTGACGAAATCCTTTGCGCCAGCCTTCAAAGCGCGCAGCCGGTGCTCAGGCTGGGCCGTGATCACGAGTACCGGAAGATAGCCATCCTTTTCGATCTCTTTGAGTCCCTCCATTACCTCGAATCCATCCATTCCGGGCATTTCCAGGTCAAGCAGGATGAGATCGTAGCGGTGCTCACGATGAAGCGGGCAAACTTCACGGGGCTCCCTCGTGGAGACGACGGAGGTATACCCCGCGCCACGAAGCATGCGATCGAGCAGGCGGACATTGGCTTCCTGATCGTCAACAATCAAGACTTTGCCCGCGTAGATGTCCGGTGCTCTGATCATGAAGCAGGCTTGTCCTCGCGGCTCTGCTCAAGCCGTTGTTCCGCAAGCGCCAACACCTCGGTCAGTGTATCCATGAATTCATTGACCTTGATCGGCTTGGTTAGATACCGGTAAAAACCCGCCTGCAGACCGCGCTCGATATCGTACGGCATGGCATTGGCACTGATGGCCACGACGGGGATATGCGCAGTGGCCCGGTCCTGACGGAGAATCCCAAGCACTTCAATGCCGTTGATATCGGGAAGGTTGATGTCCAACAAGATCACTTCCGGCTGACTCGTGCGGGCGATCTCGATGCCGAGGGTACCCGTCTCGGCAATCAGTAGCCGCAGTTGCGGATGGCGCGCGATGATCTGCTCGACCAACTTCAGATTGGCCGGGTTGTCCTCGACATAGAGAAGGAGACGCTCGCGCGCGCCGTGCTGCATTTGCAGGGGCGCCAACGCATTGGGGTCCATCTCCTCTATCCCAAATTGGGGTTCCGATGCCGCCAGCAGTTCGAACCAGAACTTACTGCCAACACCTACCGTGCTCTCGACGCCGATCACACCGCTCATCATTTCAGTCAGTTGCTTGGCCATGACAAGACCGATGCCGGTACCCTCCTCACCGCCGGCCTCCTGACCAAGACGGTTGAAAGGCTGAAAGAGCTGCGCCAACATTTGTGGCGACAGGCCGGCACCGCCATCCTCAATACTCACGCGGACGCGACCTTTGGAGGTAGGGGCGTAGGTCACGATGACCTTCCCCTGTTCACGGTTGTACTTGATTGCATTGGAAAGAAGATTGATAAGTACCTGCTTTAGCCGTGTCCGATCGGCAAGCACGAAGCAAGGGTTGTCAAATCGGGGAAAAGTCATTCCGATGCCGCGCTTTTGTGCCTGCCCCTCAATCATGCCCTGACACTCCACCATGATCTCTTCAAGGGATATGGCTTCCAGCGACAACGACAGCTGCCCGGACTCGATCTTTGCGAGGTCGAGAATCTCATTGATAAGCTTGAGCAAGTGCCAACCGGCCTGAAGAATCTGCGCGATGCTTTCCTTCTGGCCCGGTGTTGGTGCGGGGTAATCCGACTCCATCAGTTGCGCAAAGCCGAGAATGGCATTGAGGGGAGAGCGCAGTTCGTGACTCATGCTCGACAGGAAATCTGACTTCGCGAGGTTGGCCTTTTCGGCCGTGACCTTCGCGCTCTGCAACTCAATATTCTGTTCCTGCAGCACCTGGTCCAGACGCTTGCTCTCGGTAACATCACGCGCGGCGGCAAACATGCCTTGCAGTCGTCTGTCCCTGTCGTAGAAGGTGGTCGCATTGTACGACACCACCGTCTCCTTGCCATCCCACGCGCGCACCGTAAGCTCGTAGTTCGTGACCTTGCCCTGTGCCAGCACCTGCTTGATGCCCGCCTCGGCCCGCGCCGGATCGGTAAAGTAATTCTTGAAGGGCGCACCGATGAGTTCATCGCGCGTGCAGCCGGTGAGGGCCTCCATCTGCTTGTTCACATCGGTAATGATCCCTTGCGGATCGGTGGTCATCAAGGCGTCGATATTGGATTCAATGAGGGATCGCGTATAGAACTGCTGGTCACGCAGGCGTTGATCGAGCCGCTCCTGTTCTGCCTCCACTTCTTTCCCGACCGTGTTGTCCGTGCCGATCAAGAGATAGCCGATAATTTCATTCTCCGCATCGCGAAGAGCAGTCACCGACACCACAGCTGGAAATCGGCTGCCATCCTTGCGGATGTAGGTCAAGTCATAGATATCCTCGATACCGCGCGAGGCCTTGAACGCAAGCGCCTGGAATCCTGGCTCGATCGTTGTTCCAAGTTCGAGGCTCAGGGTCTCCGCGCGGGCAATCACCTCAAGCGGATCGGATATCTCGGCCGGCGTAATCTCGTTGAGCACTTCGGCCGCCGTGAACCCAAGCATGCGTTCCGCGCCCACATTAAAGAGCTGAATCACGCCCTTTGCGTCCGTGGCGATCATCGAGAAGTTCGCGCTGTTAAAGATGGCGTTCTGCAGGGCTTCCCCCGTCAAGAGCGCCTCTTGCCGTTGCCGTTCAGTCTTGCCTACCACCGCACTGTGGGATTTCCCCTCGGACTCACCCGTATCGATACGCCGCTTGGACATGACTCACCTCCGCCCGGGGGCTGTAGGATTTCAATTGATGAAAAGGCTTTGAATGACCAGAGCCATGCACTGGCCCCACCCCTTTTTTTTCACCGATATCATGAATATCGCGAAATTTATGGGAAGGATTACGAGTCTATTTTAGCACACACAGTTCTAACAAGCGGTATAACATATTGGCCGAGGCACGCATTCCCGGCAGCGCTCAGCCTGTAATGGGTATGCCATACCCATGCCCGGACGGCATGAAACCTCTCCTCGCCGGAATGGACCACTCGCTGTCGATCGCGGAAGTGGACCACAGCCCTTCCATTTTGCCCTTCATTCGCCGTTTTCCGGGTTGAGGCACCCCTGGGTTTTCCACGGGGATGCAACCTGCGACGGTTCCGTCATTGTCATGAATATCGGTGGTGATACCGTGGGCCATCAAGACCGCTTGGTCATCGAAGGTGATGCACCCTTCGAGGATGTCACCTTCAAGCTTAACTTTAGGTATGGTTTCGCGCCGCAGGCGGGGATGACCATCCCGCTGATCGAGGTTGATGGGCGATGGCGGCGTGATGCCGGCGAGGCGGGAGCTTGAACGGCTGGAAGCAAACTTCGATTTTGACATCGAAGTTACGGGCAACGGAAGCCATATCCAAGTGCAGGCGTTGACGAACGGCATCGTCACCAGCTTCCCCAAAGAGGAAGCACGACTTGAAGTGAATGCGTGTGGTATCGCATCCTGCAAAGTGCGCTGGCGCAGTGAAACTGCGCAATGCAGGGAAGCCGTAGGCTGACCGGAGTTGCGGCAATGCGCGGCTTATTCGGCTGGGGTCATGTAGTTCAAACTGCTGTGTGGCCGTTCTTCATTGTATTCAATCCGCCACGCCTCGAGCACCTGCTGGGCGTGACGGCCGTCGGTGAATCTTGGAGGAGGGAAGGTGAGTAGCCCGGTGTTTGGCCGGGCTTTTTGTTTATGTCGATAGGAGAGAGGGATGGAAAGTTTGCGGAGGGGATTTTTGGAGAGGTGGTAGATGGAACAGTGGGTGGGAGGATATGACTTACCGAAATTGCTTCCAATCGATTCCCAGTTTGCGCATGCGGGCGCGAAGGGTGTGGGGATTGATCTCGAGTAGAGTGGCGACGCTGTCTCGTCCTTCTATTTTGCCGCGTGTGGCTTTCAGGGCGCGTTCAATGTGTTGCCTCATCGCTTCGTCGAGGGGAACGATAGCGCCGGGAGCGTCAATGGATTCGGGTGAAGGGCGTTCTCCGTTGCTGTTCGGCGTGGCGCCGAGGGCTTTGAGCACCTGCAATCCTTCGCCATCGCCCAGAATTGCGGCGCGATCAATTACAGAGGCTAGTTCACGCACATTGCCGGGCCAGTCGTAATTGCGAAGAATGGAGATGTCTTCTGTGCTGGGGGGTTGCGGGCGGAGCCCGAATCGCCGTGCAGCGCGATCGGCGAGATGCTCGGCCAAGGCGGGGATGTCTTCTTTCCGCTCTCGCAACGGGGGCAGCACGATCGGGAACACGGCGATGCGGTACCAGAGGTCTTCGCGGAATTGGTGCTCCTGTACCATGCGGGCAAGATCGCGGTGGGTGGCCGCGACGATGCGCACGCTCACATGCAGCGTTTTTTCGCCGCCGACTCGCTCGAATGCGCCTTCCTGCACGACCCGCAATAACCGCACTTGGGCTGCCGGCGGGAGTTCACCAATTTCATCCAGAAAGAGCGTTCCGCCGTCCGCCCGTTCGAACCAACCGCGCCGATCTCCCGCAGCGCCGGTAAAACTGCCGCGTTCATGCCCGAAAAGTTCTGAGTCGATCAACTCTGGCGAGATGGCCCCGCAATTCACCCGGATGAATGGACCCGAGGCACGGGGCGAGTCGTCGTGAATGACACGGGCCACCACTTCCTTGCCCGAACCGGTCTCGCCAAGAATCAGTACCGGCGCTTCCGAACGCGCGACCAGGCGTACCCGTTCCATCACGCTGCGCAGGCCTCCCTCGGCACCCACAACCACTTCCTGAATGGCCTCACGGCCGAGGCGCGTCAGTAGGGAGCGTTTGTCCGCCTCGGCAGCTTCGCGCAATGCGATGAGCTCGCGGAGCCGCTGGTCGTTCTCAAGGGCAACGGCCAAGGGCTCGAGCAGCAATTGCAGGAGGGGCGCGGCCTTGCCAGCAAAAGCCGCGGGATCATAGGCAGAGAGAATCGCGAGGCCCATCGTTCCATGCTCAGAGACGAGCGGACCCAACAGAAAATCATCCCCTGATTCCGCGGTCACGAAGGGTGCGATGGGCTTTGGCGCACTATCCGGGTGGACACGCATCGCAGGTTGCCGGGTCCGGCACCAAGTTGCGAGTGCGGCGACCTGCGAGGTCGTCAGCTCGGGCGCTGGAAATGGCGGTGGGCTCGTACCGGGTGAAACAAGGCATACCCGTTCCACGGAGGTCTCATCCGGTGCGACTCGATACAGGGCGACGACATCCAGCGGCAATACAGGCCCGATCAGGGCCGCAATGCGTCCCCCGGACTCTTCGATTTCGATGTGCCGGCAGGCCTCGCGCCAGACCTGCAGGAGTAGGCTGTTGTATGCATCCATGCGTGGAATATACAGCATATTTGCTGGACATGCAAGCATATATGATTATGTCCGTCAAATATGCTCGAAAATTGCGATCGGTTGCAACGAGGATTACTCAATGATTCAGAACGTACAGAATTTCGTTCACGGTCCCATGGATCCTTTCAACATCCTTCCAATTCAATAGATAGAACGATTTGTACACACGGAGTGCCGTCTCGAACTTTCTTGATTCGAATGTTGGCATGCACATTGCTTACAGGCCATGAGTTGTGTGGATTAGGCCGCGAACGGAAAAGGAATGCTCCTGTGGCGAATCAAACGCCTGACTCGGATTACCCCTCCCGAATATCGGGGGATGGCCCTGTAGATGCCCACACAGCAGGTCTAATCCTGGAGGCCGTAGCAGCCTTGCAGTACGGCTCAGTGGAGGTGGTCATTCACGACGGAAAAGTCGTGCAGATCGACAAGCGGGAGCGGGTGCGGTTGGGCAAGAACCAGGTGAACCCACCTCGTTCCTGATACCCATTTCGACGGACGGGCCTACCGCCACCACGGCGGCCCATTTTCTATAACGGACTCAGCAACCAGAAGCAGCGGATTCTCGACCGGACCACCGGAGGTCTCCCTCGGCGACGAGGAGATCGAAGCAATGAAGAAGGGGCGAAGGAGGTGGATTGCCAGCAGCCTGGCTGGATTGGCAATCGCTGCGGGGGCGCATGGGCAATCGGGTCCGGCGGACCCGCTCATCACGCAGGCGCAGATCGACGATATTCAGCATCAGGTGCAGAATCTGAAGCAGAACCTGGAGGCGCTTCAGGCACAACTGGAGGCGGACAAGGCGGCGGCGGAGGAAGCGCGGCTCAAGTTGCCCGTGGTGACGGCGGGGCGCGAAGGCTTTTCGCTCCGTTCTTCGGATGGGCAGTTCCAGCTTCGCATTCGCGGCATCATCCTGCACGACTTCGCGGCGTTCAGTCAGGACCGTGAGCTGGAGCGGGCGGTCGGTGAGGAGCAGAAGGGCACAGGGTTTCGTGCTGCCCGCTTGCGCGTGCAAGGCAAACTGTACGACACCATCTCGTTCAATGCGGACTACGATTTCGCGGGTGAGACTGGGGCGGATTCCCCTCAGTTCCGGGATACCTTTATCCAGTTTGACGACTTGCCGCTTTTCGGCGACAACACCTTCAACCTGCGTGTGGGGTACTTCCGGGAGCCGTTCAGTCTCGAGGACCTCACGCCGATTGCCTACCGGACCTTCATGGAGCGCTCCTTGGCGCATGTCTTCACGCCGGGCCGCAATCCGGGCGTGCAGGTACACGGCGCGCTATTCGGCGAACCGCGCAAAGAACGAGTGAGCTATGCGGCCGGTGTGTTTCGCGTGACGGACAACTGGCCAAGTAGCAATGACTCGCGCACCAATCACGGCACCGTCTATACAGGCCGCGTCACGGGACTTCCGTACTACGCAGAGGACGGGCGCAAGCTGGTGCATGTGGGCGCGTCCTATAGCCGCCGCAATCCCCGTGGCGAGAACCTCTCCTATGGTGTGCGGCCCGAGTCACGCCTTGCGCTGTTCCGCTATTCGGACCCGAATAACTTGCCGGTCGGCTTCCGACTGCGGGATGCCCGCGCGGAGACGGTGGACCTGTACGGCCTCGAAGCGGCCGGCGTCTACGGGCCCTTCTCGCTCCAGGGGCAGTATGAGCGCTCCGAGGTGGAAACGACTTTCTCGGGTGATCAGGTATTCGACGGTTACTACGCGCAGGCGAGTTACTTTCTCACCGGCGAGCACCGGCCCTACCGCCACGCCGACGGTACCTTCGCCCAAGTGCGCCCGAACCAGAACTTCAACTGGAAGGAGCGTTCAGGACCCGGGGCCTGGGAGCTTACTGCGCGCTACTCCGCTGTGGACATGAACAGCGGCCCCATTCGCGGGGGAGAGCATGCGGCCACGACGGTGGGCGTGAACTGGTACCTCAATCCGCTCGTCCGCGTGATGGTCAACGCCACGCGCAACGACATCGATCACGACCTCTACAGCGGCAAGTTCGATGTGTACCAGGCACGACTGCAAATCGAATTCTAGAAACCCAACCCGGAAACGGGCTTTTCAACAACAGACAATCACTGAAAGGAACGAAACCATGAAGCACCTGAACACCCTCACCCAACAAAAGCCCGCAACGGCCTCCCTGCTGGTAACCCAGCAGAAGGCACTCATTGCGGCGAGTCTGGTCGGCACTTTTGGCGCACTCGGCACGGCGCTGGGCACTTGGCTCGGCCTGATTCGGAGGTAGCCATGAACAACGGCTCGATAGTTCAGGGAACGCACCGGGTGAAAGCCAGCATCGCCGATGCGCTCGGAGAAACGCCCTTGGTGGACATCAGCGAGCACACAAACAGGGTGCAATGACACCCAAGGAGAGCATACCCATGAAACGCATTTTCGCTTTTGCAACGGCTGCTGCCGCGGCCCTCGCCATCACGAGCACGCTCACGGCGCCGGCATTCGCCCAGCGCGTCGAGATCCTCAATGTATCCTACGACCCGACCCGAGAACTCTATCGCGAATTCAATGCCGCCTTCGCCGAGCATTGGCGAGAACTGACGGGGCAAACCGTCACGGTTCAACAGTCGCACGGCGGATCCGGCAGCCAGGCCCGCGCGGTCATCGACGGCCTCGATGCCGATGTCGTGACCTTGGCCTTGGCGGCGGATATCACGGCCATCGCGGAGAACGCAGGCCTCCTGCCCGCCGACTGGCAGGGGCGGCTTCCCCACAACAACGCCCCGTACTCGTCCACGCTGGCGTTCCTCGTGCGCAAGGGCAATCCGAAGAACATCACCAACTGGGATGACCTCATCCGGGAGGATGTTCAGGTGATCACGCCCAACCCGAAGACTTCCGGGGTCGCACGCTGGAACTACCTCGCGTTCTGGGGATATGCGCTCCGCGAGGAACTCGGCGAGGACTATATCGCCAAGATCAACGATGAGGCCTATGCCGAGGAAGTGGCGGCGGCCCAGGAAAAGGCGCAGGAGTTTGTCGCACGCGTCTTTGCCAATGTGCCCGTGCTTGACCGCGCCGCCCGCGGCGCCACGAACACCTTCATCCAGCGGCGCATCGGCGATGTGCTGATCAACTGGGAGAACGAGGCGCTATTGGGCAGCCAGGAGCTGGACGAGGCTGGCGTGGAATTGATTGTGCCGCCGATCGCCATCAAGACGGAGCCCGTAGTTGCCATTGTAGACCGGAATGTAGACCGCAAGGGTACGCGGGAAGTGGCTCAGGCCTACCTCGAGTACCTCTACTCCCCGGTCGGGCAAGAGATTGCAGCCCGCAACTTTTATCGCCCGGTTTCGCCGGAAGTGCAGGAACAGTTCGCAGACAAGTTCCCGACGCTCGAACTTTTTACGATCGACGAAGTATTCGGCGGCTGGGCCAAGGCCAATGCGGATCACTTCGCCGACGGCGCCTCCTTCGACCAGATCTACGCCCCGTGACCTAAGCGCTCCGGTGATTCAACGCCCGGGCCGGCTGGACGAATTCCGGCCGGCCCGGATTGAGAAACAAGGGCGATTCTGCCCAAGGATTCATTAGAATGCATACACATGATGGAACTCCCACACATTCTATTGCTGGCTACTACTGCCTTGGTGGCATCCGTCCTTTCGGCCCTGACAGGCACGGGCGGTGGCGTATTGCTGTTGCCGGTGATGGTAATGCTCTTTGGCGTTCGCGACGCCATCCCGATGTACGCAGTAGCACAACTGCTCGGCAACTTGAGCCGGGTCGGACTCAACTGGCCATACATCCGCCGCGAGGTGGTGCTCTGGTTCGCATTGGGGGCCGTGCCGACCGCGATTCTGGGGGCGTGGATGTTCACGATGGCGCCCGAGACGCCGCTCACGCGGCTGCTGGGCCTGTTTCTCTTGATCAGCGTGGTGGGGCAGCGCCTCATGAGAGGGTACCTGACTTCGGGGTTCTCCGTGCGCTGGTTCTTGCCGATTGGGTCGGTATTCGCCTTCATTTCCGCACTCATGGGGAGTGCCGGACCCTTTCTGGCGCCGTTCTATCTTGCGTTCGGGCTTGTCAAGGGCGCCTACATCGGCACCGAAGCAATGGGCACGGCCGTGATGCATGTGATCAAACTTCTGACCTATCACCAAGCCAGCGCGCTCTCCATGACTGCCTTTCTCATGGGCGTGAGTCTGGGGCCCATCATGATGCTTGGTTCAATTCTCGGCAAGCATCTGCTGGCGCGCATGAGCGTCGGCCACTTTGTGTGGATGGTCGAGGCGGTGCTCATCGTGTTTGGCCTTCTCTTTCTCATCCGCGGATAAGCGAATCCCCCATCCTTCGAACACAACCTGCAAAGCAAGCATTGTGAGTACAACTGTGTCTACCCAAATCTTTTCGCGCATTCAATGGAAACAGCCCAGCGTTTTGCCTGGGTTCGGCATCAGCATGGGATTCACCCTGTTCTACATGGCCTTGATGGTGTTCATTCCCCTCGCGGGGCTGGTGCTCTTCACGGCGCAGATCTCATTCGAGGAGTTCTGGGCCAAGGCCGTGACAGACCCGCGCGTGCTGGCTTCCTACCGGCTGAGCTTCGGAGCTTCCTTCATTGCGGCCTCCCTCAACGGGTTCTTCGGCTTGATCGTGGCCTGGGTACTCGTGCGCTACTCGTTTCCCGGCAAGCGCGTGGTGGATGCCATCGTCGATTTGCCCTTCGCTTTGCCAACGGCCGTCTCTGGCATCGCGCTCACAACCCTGTACGCACACACCGGCTGGATTGGCCGTTGGCTGGACCCCTGGGGCATTCAAGTGGCCTACGCGTATCCCGGCATCGTCATTGCCCTCACCCTGATCGGGCTGCCTTTCGTTGTGCGCACGGTGCAACCGGCCTTGGAAGACTTAGAACAAGAACTCGAGGAGGCCTCGGCCAGTCTCGGCGCCAACCGACTGCAGACTTTCCTGCGGGTCATCCTGCCTGTTGTGATGCCGTCTCTACTTACCGGCTTTGCCATGGCTTTCGCGCGCTCACTGGGTGAGTTTGGCTCGGTCTACTTCATCGCGGGGAACATGCCCCACAAGACCGAAATCGCCCCGCTGCTCATCCTCATTAAGCTTGAACAATACGACTACACCGGCGCCACGGCCATTGGCGTGGTCATGCTCATCTTCGCATTTGCCTCGTTGCTGGTGATCAACCTGCTCCAATGGTGGAGCAATCGCCGCTACCGGGCGTAGGAAAGGAATCTCTCATGGCTGGCCATGTAGCCCTGAAAACGCATGCATCCGCGCGGCCCATCGCCTCGAACACTGAGCCGGCGTGGGTGCGCTGGACGCTCATCACCATATCGCTGCTCTTTCTCACGCTGGTGCTGTTCATGCCGCTGCTTCTCGTGTTCGTCTATGCCTTCGGGCAAGGGTTGGGCACTTTCTTTGCCGCATTCACCGAGCCGGATGCCCGCTCGGCGATCCGCCTGACCCTCATCACCGCAGCGATCGCCGTGCCCCTCAACACGCTCTTTGGCGTGGCGGCGGCGTGGGCCATCGCGAAGTTCAACTTCAAGGGCAAGAATGTCCTGATCACCCTGATCGACCTTCCCTTCGCCATTTCCCCCGTCATCGCCGGGCTGATATTCGTCATCCTGTTCGGTGCGCGTGGATGGCTGGGGCCTTGGCTGATCGAGAATGACATTCGCATCATCTTCGCCACGCCCGGCATCGTGTTGGCCACTCTCTTCGTGACCTTCCCCTTCGTGGCACGGGAGTTGATTCCACTCATGCAGGCGCAAGGCACCGAGGAGGAGCAGTCGGCCCTGACCCTCGGGGCAAACGGGTGGCAGACCTTCTGGCGAGTGACCCTTCCCAACATCAAATGGGGGCTCCTCTACGGCGTCATCCTCTGCAACGCACGCGCCATGGGCGAATTTGGCGCCGTATCCGTTGTGTCTGGACACATTCGCGGTCAAACAAACACCATGCCCCTTCACATCGAGATTCTCTACAACGACTACCAGACGACCGCATCGTTTGCAGTGGCGTCGTTGCTGGCACTGCTTGCCGTCGTCACCTTGGTCGTGAAGTCACTCGTCGAATGGAAAATCACCCGCGATCACATCGTCGCCGGGCGGGAATCAGGAGAAAGCATCCAATGAGTATCGCGGTTCGCAATATCAGCAAGACTTTCGGCAAGTTCAAGGCCCTGGACAATGTCAGTCTCGAGGTAAACTCCGGGGAACTCGTCGCTCTGCTCGGACCTTCAGGCTCTGGAAAGACTACGCTGCTGCGCATCATCGCCGGACTCGAGCAAGCCGACCCCGACGGGGGGCAAGTGCTTTTTCACGAGGAGAATGTCGCCCGGCGGCATGTCAGTGCTCGTGGGGTCGGCTTCGTATTCCAGCACTACGCCCTCTTCCGGCACATGACCATATTCGAGAACATCGCCTTTGGACTGCGGGTGAAGAAGCGGCGGGACAGGCCATCTCGAGCCGATATCAAGAGCAAGGTCCACGAACTGCTCGCGCTCGTACAGCTGGAGGGCCTTGCCGGCCGTTACCCCCATCAACTCTCTGGGGGCCAACGCCAACGCATTGCACTCGCCCGCGCCCTGGCCGTGGAACCGAAGGTGCTGCTGCTGGATGAGCCCTTCGGGGCGCTCGACGCAAAAGTTCGCAAGGAACTTCGGGCATGGCTGAGGCGTCTCCACGACGAGATTCATGTGACCAGCGTATTCGTCACCCACGACCAGGATGAGGCCCTCGAGGTGGCTGACCGTATCGTCGTCATGAGCCAGGGAAACATTGAGCAGATCGGCACACCCGACGAGGTCTTTCACCATCCCCAGACCGAATTCGTGATGCGCTTCCTTGGCGAAACCAATGACTTTCATGGCCGCGTGGACGCCGGAACCGTGCAATTCGGCGCGCTGAAGATCCCCTATCCGGAGGATCGCCAACAGGTGCTGGGCGATGCCCGTGTCTTTGTGCGCCCCCACGACCTGACCATCGACACGAAGACAAACGACCTGCCCTCCCTTGAGGCCAGAGTCGAACGCGTGCAATCGGCCGGCCCCCTCGTGCGGGTTGAGCTCAGAACAGAAGATGGCCAGCACCTCACCGCGGAGATCTCGCAAGAGCGCTTTGATACCATGGACCTGGCCGTGGGCAGCCCCGTATTCGTAAGGCCGCGTCATATCCGCGTGTTCGCAGGAGATTAGCCATGATCGGTAGAATATCCGTCTGCTACCAGCCACCCACATCACAGGAGTTTCCGGTTCCATGACTGCCAGCACCCTTGCCGCCGCTGATTCCCGCCTGCGTGACCACGGCCCGTGGATACGCCTGCATTTTTCGAGTGCACCCGGCGATCACGCTGACTTTCATTACCTCTGGCTGCGCCACAACTGCGACCTGGACCGCCACCCCACGACAAACGAGCGAATCGTCTGCTCCAGCGATCTACCCTTTCGGCCCCGGCCGGAATCCATCTGGATTGAGGGAGACCCGGAGGCATTGCACATCCGTTGGGCCGATGATGCTTCTGGCCGCGTGAGTGCGTATCCCCTGGCGTGGTTGCGCGAGCATGCCTACAACCTTGGCGAAGAAGTGGCCCCGCCGCCATCTTCGGACACGACACCGCTCACCGTCGATGCCGCTGCCATCGATCCATCAGACTTGCCCCGCAAGGTGGTGGAGATTGTGGATGCACACGGGTTGGCTGTCGTTCGCAACTACGGACCCGACACTGAAGCCTTGATCGATTCCCTCGCCGCGGGAACCGGGCTGCAGATTCGCGGCACCCATTTTGGCCGCATTGAGGACCTCCGCACCGACAACACCACGAACCAGAACACCGACCAGCTGGGCTTCACCAACTACCCCGTGCGGCTGCACACCGACCAGCCCTTTCTCGAGGTACCCCCAAAATACCAACTGCTGCAGTGCATGCGAAAGGCAGACGAAGGCGGCGAGAACTATGTGGCCGATGCCTTTCAGGCTGCCCGCTATCTTGAGGCCACGGACCGCCAAGCCTATGACCTTCTCACCACCATCCCCATCAAGTTTCACCGCAAGCAGAAGGACTTCGAGCGCATTCAGGAAAGTCCCCTTCTCGATTTCAGTCATCCCGACGGCTTTATCGTTCGGTACAGCTACTTCACCATGGCCCCGCACCGCCAACCCTTCGCCCTGATGGAAAACTGGTACCGGGCCTACAATACCTTCGCTGAACTCGTGAACAACCCCGCCCACCAATACCATGTCGCCCTCGAAGAAGGCGATTTCCTCATGTACAACAACCGGCGCATGCTCCATGCTCGCAACGGCTTCAGCGGACCCCGCTGGATGCGCGGCATCTACTTCGATCCCATTTCCTGAGAAAGCGCACCATAGCCGTTGCAAAACATCCAAAACCCCAGAAACCTACAGTCTAGGGATGTTCATGGGGATATTTACCCCGGAAGCCGAAGAAAACCTCGGATTGGGGTGCATTTCTCGCTCGATCTTCGTACCTTCGGCTTCGGATGGATGGTGATGAGCGCAAACCGAACCCAGCTCGACAGGATTCGTCTGGACTGAACCACAAACGGAAACTTCGACAGCGAACCCACCTGTGCCGGCGGGAAGATTCGCGTCGTTTGTCACTGGCTATGGTAGCGCTGAGTGGGATTGCTCGGAACTCGGGTTCCTAATCTCGGATGCCTGATTGCACTAGTGGCCCTCTACGGCCTTACCAGTCGTCCCTGGACACCAAAACCCTTGGAACCATTCGTTAAGCAGCAGGGCATTCTCGAGTGGCAACGGAATGTGTACTTCAGTCTGGAAAAGTCGTTTGAAAAGTGGAAAGTGGAAATGAATTCGGCGCCACGACCCTCGCCAGGTATACAAGGAGCGCTGGAATATTGAGCTGTTCTTGAAGGCCCTCAAGCAGAGCCTGAAGATCAAGAACTTCGTCGGCACCAGCCAGAACGCGCTGCTTATCCAGATTCGGACAGCCCTCATCGCCATATTGCTGCTCAAGTGGCTTCATCACCTGAGCAAGGCGAGGTGGTCCCTGGCCCTGCTCGCAGACCTGTTACGCCTCAACCCGTTCAGCTACGGCGACTTGTGCGACAGGCTTGATGACCCCTATCACACCCTGCCCCTGCATCCCGAGCCCGAACAACTCACGCTTGCGTTCCTGTGATTTAGGAAAGGCTGCCAACACCACCACGGCAGACATAGGGGCCCTGGACCCGGAAAGCGGCGAGTGGAGGGCGAAATGGGGCTAAAAGTCGAGCGATTCAACCCATCACGACCGTGGAGAAGAGTCGTTTAGGACAGCAGTGATTATTGCCCAAAAAACTACCGACCCCTTTACCTACCCAATTCTTTCAGATACTCATGCACGAACTGCACGGACATCGCTCCTTCGCCGACCGCCGACCCAACCCGTTTGATTGATTCCGCGCGCACATCGCCTGCGGCGAAGACTCCGGCACGACTTGTTTCCAAGTAGAACGGCGCGCGCACTCGTGCCCATTGTATGGAATCGGCAACGCGCGGGCCCGTGTTAATGAAACCCTTGGCATCTGTTTCGATTTCCTTCGGCAACCACGCAGTGCGCGGATATGCGCCGATAAAGGAAAACACTCCGCCCACGCTGATTGCTGTCCGCGCGCCGGATTGGTTGTTCTTGAGTTCGACCTCTGCCAGATGACCATCGCCAAGCATTTTGGAGATTTCGGTGCCCGTTAGCAGCTCGATGTTTCTGGACTCCAGAATTCGCTGCACAAGATAGTCGGACATACTCTGCCCCACATCGCGCCCTCGAATGAGCAGGAAGACTTTCCGGGCGCTCTCGGCCAAGAAGAGGCAGGCTTGACCAGCGGAATTGCCGCCTCCCACCACGACCACCGTTTCGCCGCCGCACATCTGCGCTTCCATCGGTGTCGCGGCGTAGTAGACTCCCGCACCATCGAATCGCTCGCGGTGCTCTACATTAAGTCTTCGGTAATCTGCCCCGCTGGCGATAATCAGTGCTTTCGCCCGCACCTCTTCGCCGTTTGCCAAATGCAGCACAGACATGTTGTCAGCAAAGGTGAGTTTCGTCGCCTGGGACGGAATTGAAAACTGCACGCCGAACTTCTCGGCTTGAAGCGTGGCTCGCCTGGCAAGTTCCGCGCCTGACAGACCGGTGGGGAAGCCCAGGTAGTTTTCAATTTTCGAGCTTGTTCCGGCTTGGCCGCCGGTCGCAACTTCGTCGAGAACAATCGTATGCAGCCCCTCCGACGCGCCATAAACAGCCGCCGCCAATCCAGCCGGCCCACCGCCGACTATCGCCAAGTCGACCACACGGCGTTTGGTGAACTCGTGCTTGATCCCGATGCGGGCTGCCAGTTCGTCGTTCGACGGATTCTTGAGCAGCCACTCCTGCCCGTAGCCGACAACCGGCATATCTGATTCGTTCAACTGAAAGGCTGTGAGCAAGGATTTGACTTGTGCCGCCTCCGTCTTCACATCAAGGAAGGTGTAGAGGACATGGTTTTTTGTCAAAAAGTCACGCAGGCGAAAAGCATCACTCGAATAGCGCGTCCCGATGACGCGTAAGCCCGTGAAATCTTCAGCATCCCTCAGTGCATCCGCTCTTATGATGAATGTCAGCAAGATCAGTTCACTTAAACCGGGGCGCTTACCGATGATGCGGCGCAGATCAGGCTCGCATATCTCGTAGACTTCCGTCGTTCCCGTGGCAATCGCGTCAATATTCGAGGGTCTGCCTGTCAGATTCGCCAGATCGCCAGTAAATTCACCCGGCATAAGTGTGACAACCAGACGCGGCGTTCCTGATGAACGATCAACAATGTCAATCGCGCCGGACTTGACGACATAGAACCTGAAATCCTTTTCACCGGCACGATACAGAACATCGCCATTCGTGTAGAGCTTGCGCTCAGCATACTCGGCGATGACGGCGATCTGTTCTTCGTTCAGAACGGGGAAAGCCTGCGGATTGCTTGTCCTGAAATCTGGGGGTTGCATCAAGTGTTGCTCCAATTCTTGCGTACGGTCTTCTGAACGCGTTGACGGCTCCGCTCGGTTTACTCGATGGATTCACTAAGCTGACGGTCGACTGCAATTGCGATTTTTCCTTGAACACCGTTGTTTGGGCTCTCCAGCCGGGCATGGGCGAGCGGAATATCGGCAAGCGAATAGGCGACGCCAATGTGTGGCCTCAGTTGACCGCGTTCTATCAGTGCGCTCAACTCATCAAGCTTGCCGCGGTTTTGCCTTGTGAAAACGAAGTGATAACTCGCGTTCTTGCCCCAGGCCTCTATGAGGTTTTGTGGTTGTGCAATATCCACGATCGTGACAACACGGCCAAGTTGCGCGAGCGTGTCAGGGCTGCGCGACAAGGTGTTGCCGCCGATAGTGTCGAACACGACATCAACTCCGCGGCCACCCGTTTCCCGCATGATGGCGTCGACATAGTCTTCTTTTTCGTAGTCAATGACCACAACGGCCCCCAACCGTCGTGCGAACTCAAAGTTTGCTTCCCGCACGGTCGTGAACACCCTCGCTCCGATGGCTTTTGCGAGCTGGATCGCCACATGACCGACTCCTCCCGCGCCGCCGTGTACCAGAATGCTTTCCCCCACCCGTAGCGCCGCGCGTACGATCAGCGATTCCCACACTGTTCCGCCAACCAAGGTCAGGCTTGCCGCCTCAAGATGGCTCAACGAGGCAGGCTTCTTTCCGATAATGCTTTCGGCAGCAACATGGTACTCGGCATAACTTCCTGGCCCGTCAAATATTTGCGGGGTGTACCAGACTTCGTCGCCTGGAGAGAAGGTCGTCACGCCTGGCCCGACTTCTTCGACCACACCAGATACATCGTGTCCGGTGATCGCAGGCAGTTGCACCAAGTCGGCATAATCGCCACGCCGGACCTGATAATCCAAGGGATTGATGGAGGTTGCATGTACCTGGACCAGGACTTGGCCGGCGCGTGGCTCGGGCTTGGATACTTCACTAAGCTCGAACGATTCCAGTCCGCCAAATGACTTCAGTACCATCGCCTTCATAGCAGGTTCCATTTCTTGAAAAGAGGAATGTCGGGAACTGTCAGTGCGTGTGACTTCAGCAGCCGGTTGAGAGCGGGGCAGCGCGAATCACCCGCTCTGGCAAAACTCGAGCAGGTCGCGATTGAGGTGCTCCCGGCTGGTGTCGGCAAGCCCGTGCGAGCCACCGGGGTAGACCTTCAGCACCGCGTTGGGAATCAGCTCGGACGAGCGTATCGCGGATGCTTCGATGGGAACCACCTGGTCATCATCGCCGTGAATGATAAGCGTCGGGATGTCGAAGCGTTTGAGGTCCTCTGTAAAGTCCGTTTCAGAGAATGCCTTGATGCAGTCATAAGTGTTCTTGTGCCCGGCGAGCATGCCCTGCATCCAGAACGAGTCGATCAGTCCCTGGGAGGCGGTCACGCCGGGCCGGTTGAAGCCGAAGAACGGGCCGCTCGCGAGGTCTTTGTAGAGCTGCGCGCGGTTGTTCAGCGATGCCTTGCGGATGTCGTCAAAGACATCCATTGGCAGTCCGCCAGGGTTGTCCTTGGTCTTGAGCATGATCGGGGGGACTGCGCCGACGAGCACGGCCTTTGCGACACGGGATGTCCCGTGCCGGCCGATGTACCGCGCGACCTCGCCGCCCCCCGTCGAGTGTCCGACGAGGATCGCCTGATGGAGATCGAGCGAATCGATCAGCTCGGCAAGGTCGTCCGCGTAGTGGTCCATGTCATTGCCGGTCCATGGCTGGCTTGAACGCCCGTGCCCTCTCCGGTCGTGCGCGATGCACCGGAACCCGTGATCGCCCAGGAACAGCATCTGTGCTTCCCAAGCGTCAGAGCACAGCGGCCAGCCGTGGCTGAAGACGATCGGAATCCCTTGTGGGTCGCCCCAATCCTTGAAGTAGATCGATACGCCATCGCGCGTTGTTATTGTACCCATTTGCTAAGCTCCTGTGTGTCGTTGACTCGCTCATGACTCAGTCCGGCCCATGCGACCTCACCATCACCGCCGGTCGTATCAACCCGAGGCTGCCGGCTCGTCCGGCAACGGAATGAACTCGTTTGCATCGCTCGGTATGATCGGGAACCGGCGATTACTCCAATCCTCCTTCGCTTGCGCTAATCGTTCCTTGGATGAAGACACGAAGTTCCAGTAGATGTAGCGGGGCCCGTCCATTACCGCGCCTCCGAGGAGCATCAATCGCGCATCATCGTGGGCCATGACCGTCACATCGTCACCAGGGCGAAGGATAAGCATCTGCTGCGGCGGGAAGCGGACACCGCCGACCTCGATCTGACCATTAAGCGTGTAGATCGCCCGTTCCTCGGTCGTCGCCGGGATGCTGAGCTTCGCGCCGGGCTTCATGCACGCATCAACATACAAAGCTGGCCACTGCGTGGCGACAGGGGATCGGACACCCAGGAACTCGCCAAGAATCAGACGACCGGAGAGCCCCGGCTCTTCGAAAGTCGGCAGGTCTTGCCGAGGAGCACGGGTGAACTCGGGATCGCCATCTTCCTGTGATCGTGGTTGCGCCAGCCAACTCTGCACACCGAAGAGGCCCGAGGGGCGCCGGCGTACATCCTGGCCGGTGCGTTCGGAGTGGACGATCCCGGCGCCTGCGGTCATGAGGTTTACATCACCGGGTTGGATACGCAAGTCGTTGCCCAACGAGTCCCGGTGATCGACCGAGCCGTTGAGCAGGTAAGTCACCGTCGTGAGCCCGATGTGCGGGTGCGGTCGCACATCGATGCCTTGGCCACTCAAGAACTCGCCTGGCCCCATCTGGTCCCAGAAAATGAACGGGCCCACCATTCGTTTCGAACGAAACGGAAGAGCCCGGCGCACCTCGAATCCCCCGATATCGCTCGCGCGAGGGAGGATGACCATCTCTACGCCATCGGGGCATTTCAGATCGTTGTCGGCATCGGCCGTCGGCAACCAACTCATCGGCAATCCTTCCGCGGGGGCTCCCGCTGCACGGCCGCTCGCAGTCCAACCTACCTGGTACAAAATCCAAGCAGTCGCGATTCCCATGCGAATGCGACCGCGTTGCCGCGAGCGCCGTTGCGAATACCAAGATCGCGATAAAGGTAGCTTGAATCCGCTACAGCGCGGGGGCCAGGAGGCGTTCCGTATTACTCCAGGCCGGCATCAGCCCCCTGCGCCAGGCACCGGTGTATTGAGCAGTTGCTGCTCCCACAGAAAGGCGATGCCGCTCCCGGCCAGGTGTTGGATGATGACATCGTTCATCGCCGCGGCGGTTTCGGCTCGGGCCCAATCACGCTGCCATTCCGACGCGAGCGCCACCCATGTCATCATATTGATACCCGCTGCAATCATGCGCTGGATGGCCACCTGATGTCCTTCGACCGAAATGCCCCCGGACGCGTCGGTGATGACAGTCACATCCCATCCTTCTCCCGCAGCCTGGATCGCCGGCATGGCGACACAGATTTCGGTCCACAGTCCCGCGATGATCAGCTGCTTGCGCCCGGTCGCCTTGACCGCATCGACGACTTTCGGATCCTCCCAGGTGTTGATCAAGGTGCGGTCGATCACTTCCTGGCCGGGGAACACATCCGTGATCTGGGGAAAGATGCGGCCGCCGCGATCTTCGACCACGCTCGTCAGGATCGTCGGAACGCCGAAGACCTTTGCCGCTTTCGCCAACCCCGCCGAGTTGTTGACCACCATGTGCGGATCGTGGCTGTTCAGGTTCGCAAGCTGGTAAGGCTGATGGTCGATTAGAACGAGCACTGAATCTTCGGGGCGGAGAAGTGAAGAAAGACCGTTTCTGAAAGCCATGACGATATCCTTTGCTGAGGTTGATTGATGGAGGATTTGATTCCAGACGGGATGAGGTCAGGGGCCTGGGTGAGCGGGGTTGCTGTCCGTCTTAGCTCAAGAGGTCTGGTCCGACACCGCAACAGCGCGATGTCTGCACGACAAAATAGATGATGAGATCAGAAGCGTATCGGCGGTTCTTGCTGGATTTTTGGCGTTTCTTGCTGTCTTCAGATGAATCGCTTGGGGGTGACGCCGACGAGCCGTTTGAAGTGCCGGCTGAGTTGGCTCTGATCGCTGAAGCCGACCTCGATGGCGATTTGGGCAAGCGAGAGCCGCCCCGCGGCGATGAGCCGCTTGGCGCGCTCGACGCGCTGGTAGATGACGAACTGATGCGGCGGCAGGCCGGTCGTCTGCTTGAACAGCCGGGCGAAGTGGAATTCGCTCAGGTGGGCGACATTGGCAAGGTCGGCAAGGGCGATGTTTTGGTCGAGGTGGGTGTGGATGTACTCTTCGACCTCCCGCAACGCATGTCGCGCCAGTCGGCCGCCCGACTCGAGGATGACCCCGTTCGAACCCTGCTTGTTGGACATCTGTCGAATCAGTTGGACAACCAGCACGTTCGCCAGCGATTCGGCGCACAGTCGCCCACCCGGCCCGCCGGTGAGCAGTTCGCGGTGAAGGGCTGCGAGGGTGTCGAGCACTGCGGGGCTGGACCGGTCGTAGTAGCGAACTGGAAAATGAACGCAGGCCGGGTCGAGATCGAATGCCTCTTCAGCCACTTTGGCGACCAAGGCCGCGGACAACTGGTAGTGGGTCGATTCGATCGAATTGCGCCATCGCCACCGGCTCTCGACGCCGGGCGGCACGAGATTCACCGCGTGCGGCAAGCCGTCCCCGTTGTGCCGGGCATCATCGCAACGGTGATCGGTACGCTCCGGGAAGGTTTCGCCCGTGAGGATGAGCAACAGACATTCGAGAGGCGGGTGGACGACATCGCTCGCGGGCTGTCGTGTGTCGTGTTCGACTCGAAGTCCACTCCAGCCAAGCTTCGCGCTCGAGTGCCGGAACGCATACGGAAGGTGTCCCAGCCGTTCATCGGGGGTCAGCGACTTCGGTGGATGGACTGTCCGCGTCATCAAGCACCACTCCTGGCGAACGCTGCGTCCCGCCTGACGCTAAGGTTCAGCAGCCATTCGCACAGGGGGACTGCAAACCCGAACCAGCTTGAGTGACGGGGGACAGCTGCAACGCCTTGTTCAGCATTGCTGAGTACTCACAACGACCTTCACAATAGTCTATTCGGGACCAACTTCATCGCAATCGCATTGCGGATGGAACGACAAAATGGACGACAGGTTTTGAACTGCGCATTGTCCGCCTGTGATGCGAATGACAACAACGCATGCGGAATCGTGAAAATTCCAGCTAGAGCATTGAACTCGATGGTCGAGTCTCACATCTTGCGGTGGTAACAAGAAAACCCCGACATTCTCGCAGAAGGGCGTGTTTCTGAAAAAAATCGGGGTACATGGATTCGAACCTCCTGTCCCTTCGGCCTGTTATATCTATCGATATAGCACGGCCCCGCACCACCTGTCAAGAGCCCGAATCACGCCAACAAAGACCTTACCGGGAGACGCATCATCGCGCCAAGTACGGCCGCACGAAGCCAGGCTCGCTATTGAAGCAGCAAATCCCTTCGCACGGATTTCTGGGATACCACCGAGCCGGGGTGGTGCGAGAATGACCTCGTGTCCCACTCCGGTCCCCACGCCTCGGGGGAGTTCCTGTATTCGCTCAAACTCACGGACACTCACACCGGATAGCGCGAGACCCGCTGTATCCGGGGCAAAGGCGAGACCGGCGTGGCGGCCTTGAAAGAAGCCTTGGTCACGCACAGCACGCCGGACATCTTCAGCACCAATCAAGGTTGCCAGTTCACCAGCGAGGACTTCACGGATGTGCTCAAAGACCATGGCGATCCACTTAGCCATCGGGAAAACCTGTCCCGCCCATGGGGGCCATCTCTTTCTTCCTAAGAAGACTGCTCATCTGGCGTCGCCCTCGCTCGATTCCAGCGGTCCGGTTCCTTGAACCCTACACACCCTACATCCCTGTCGCGAGCAGCAATGCGAGGGCGCAGCAAGGCGCGGGAATCGGATGGCCTGCATTATGCCGCAGCTTTCCTCCGTCGCTTGATGACGCGGCGGCGTAAGAAGAAGACGAACAACAGCACTATCCCGATTGCACCCGTGATGCCTGCCATGGAGCCCACCCGAACTACCTTGTGGTAGATTTCTTCTATATAGGGTGTCACAGCCCGATGAACAATAATTTGCTGCAATTCCCAGCTTCGGTGTCCACGGTTCATCTGGGATTGTTGCGACCAATATTCCAGCACTTTTGGCAACTCAAAGAGCCCGATGGCGCCATCCCCGTTCTTGTCGAAGCGTCGGAGCAGCTCCGCGATAATGATGGGTTGCAGAAAATCGAGCGGAACGTCCCGCAGTTCCTTTTTCTGGTAGGCGTAGTGAGCGTCTAGGAGGGGTTCAAACTCGTCCTGATTCACTGGAATGACGGTAATGCCGAGGCTGGCCATTTCATCGGTCGAGCCTTCGCCCCATGTCACGCGCCGGGGAGGATTGCTGGGGTTGGAGGGGTTGTCCGCCGAGTTGTCATAGATCCAGGTGATGTCGATGACCGTGCCTGCGGGCAAGCGTGGCGGATCTTCAAAGAGGTATTGTTCCTGCCACGCGAAGTCCCAATCCTTAATCCAGATGAGGGTCGTTTCCGAACCGTCGGGGCGCGTCGCGACGCCCTTGATCTCCTTGCAGATATAGTGCGCGTGCGGAAAAATGAGGATGACATCCACATCGTGGGAAATGGTGTAGCGGTGATTCAGGGTGTAGTCCGATACGCCGGGCGGAATATCGAGTGCGGTAGTTATGCCGAAAGACGGGGGAATCTGCAGCGGCGTCATGCGTCGGGTCGGGGGCTCCTTCGTGAGGTAGAAGCCGACCTTCGATTGGTCCACTTCGGCCTTGCCGCTTGGGTGGTAGTGGACTTCGAGGATGAGGTCTGCCCCGGGCTCGATCTCGTAGGCAACGCCCTCGGGTAGGAAGTAGGGTAGACTGCCAACCGCGTAGGTCGCGATGCGCGTGTCTTCGAAGGCCTGATCCATACCGATGAAGCCGGGGCCGGGATCCTGGGCATCGAGCCACCGACCCCGTCCGTTGTAGTCGAGACCAAGGAGGGCATGGTGTACGACACTGGGGGCGCCGGGCCTGAATTCGATGCCCCGCACCCAGGTCCCTTCCGGGAAATCAGGCAGCGGCACCACGAAGTTGCGGTAGATATCGGGGCCGTCCGCCGGGATGTTGAACGCTTCCTCCATCTCGACCACGATATCGGGTTCGCCCAGACGCCAACCCGATTCCGGCATGGGCGGGAGCGTGGGCGCCAGCGCGGGGTCGCCCTCGGCCATCCCTTGGGCAACCCACTCTCGAATGAGCGCTTTCTCCGCTTCATCAAGACCACGCTCGTTTCTCAGGCGTTCGTAACCGCGCTCAGGCTTCCAGGGCGGCATGAATCCGCTTTCCGTCACATGGGCGATGAGCCGACCTCTCCTGGCGACCTCTTCGAATGTGCGGAAGTCGAAGGGCGCGCCAAGCCCGGGGCGATGGCATTCGACGCAGTTCTTCTTGAGAATGGGCGCGATATGCTCGGAATAGGTCACGCTGTCGATATCCGCATTTGCCCAACTTGCCACCGAAAGCGCCGCCAAACCCGCGAATAGCAAGTGAAAACATCGCCATTGATTGGGTTTGCGGATAGCCCCAAGCATTTCCAGCATATTCTGACTCATTGAAACCTCCGCCGCATTGGACCCTGTTTCCCCTGATTGGGTTGCAGGGTGGCATCTTCCGGAGATCTTTTCCACCCCGATTCCTCACGAAAGGTGGGGGTAGGTTCACTGCAAAACCCCATAAACCCTGAAAACCTCCCAGGGACTCATTATTCTCGAGAAAACTGCTCGTCTGGCCTCGTTCACTCTCGATCTCCTTTCTCACGCTACGCTGCGCCAGGAGATCCACTTTTGCCATTGTCCAGCTTTCGGGGTCCACTTCTACCCAAGCCGGTACCCATGGTCCATCCTGCAGAATCTGCGCTGCACATCTCGCCACACAACACCTCGAGAATTTACCGGCCGATTGCCCAGGCTTTACGCAAGGAGTGCACCATTCACTTATCGGGCTGGGGTGCCTCGATTCTTCGCAGAACGCAACTGAGTCCCGTCGAAATCCAGTCCAAAGGAGAGGCGAAATGAAGTCCAGCAAGCGTGACAATGTGGAAGGCAAGTTGCACCAGGCGAAAGGCAAGACCAAGGAGGTGGTGGGCAATCTGGTCGGAGATCGAAATCTCGAAGCGCAGGGAAAGCGCGAGAACCTGGGCGGCAAGGTGCAAGAGAAAGCCGGTGCCCTCAAGAAAGTCGTCGGCAAATAGAATTGCCGCACTTGGCCCGATCGACTGCACGACAGGGAACGACGCGATGCGTGTTCCCCGTGTGCTCCGCGAGCAAATGCCCGCCCGACGCCACTAGGAACAAGTTCTCACTTCGGCGATACCACCTGGTCGGCGGGGCGAGCTTCGCCATTATCCAAGGCGTGTCGGTTGCTCTTCTCATTGAATCGTCCGCAAGATGCCGCTACCACACCGTAAATTTACCCAGTCTTGGCCTCGCATTCATGTTCAATTGTTTCAATGGTATCAGCGAGATATAGGTGGATTGTCTGACTATGAATCGGCCTTGACGCACTCGGGTCATACCCGCCAATGGACAAAGGCGAGCGCCAATCTGCGTCGCACCGCATAAAGCGATTGATGCTCACTCCGCCCATTCGCTGAAGAGGTCTCCGTGTCCGAGTATCCGCTCGGGTATGTCCAGACTGGCGTGGCTCGTCGGAAGCACGAATCGCGTCAACATCCGTGAGGAACGGCGACACCGCATTTGGAGTTGGGCGCCTGTTCGTTTGGTGCGAATAAGTGAAATACAGGAGGTACAAAGCGACTGAGTTCGCCAGACCGTATCAGGCTTTCATAAGAGGTAAAGAGAATTGGCTGCACTTCTAGACACGATGCGCGAAGCATTTCGGAACCCATCCGCCCTTCACCAAACGGAGAGGGAACAAGAGCCGCTGCGTTCTGAGCTCTTTACCGTTGAGCAACTCACAGCCCATGCCAAGGCGTTTGCCGCGAGCCACCAGATAGGCGCGCATCAGGGCGATGAGGTTCTGATCTCCCGCTTGATGGAGAACGAGCAAATCCTCATTCGTACTTATGACGCCCTTGCGGAGGCCGTGACGGATGAGAAGCAGATTACGCCCGCCGCGGAATGGTTACTCGACAACTTCTACCTCATTGAGGAGCAGATACACACGGCACGCCGTCACCTGCCTCCGGCCTACGGGAAGTCGCTTCCTCAGTTGAGCAATAGCTGGCAGGCGGGCTTTCCACGGGTCTACTCCATCGCCCTGGAGCTGATTGCCCATGTGGATGGCGGGATGGACATGGACAGCCTCGACAGTTTTGTGCGCTCGTACCAGACCGTCACCCCCCTCACGCTGGGCGAGCTATGGGCCATTCCCATCATGCTGCGCCTCGCACTCCTGGAAAACTTGCGCCGGGTGGCCGTACGCCTGTCGGCAACCTTGCGCGATCGCGACTCTGCAACGGACTGGGCCGAGAAGATGGTCCGCGTAGTGGAGGAGAACCCCAGCGACCTTGTACTCGTGCTGGCGGACATGTCCCGAGCGGACATTGCGTTCACGAGCGCCTTCATAGCGGAACTGATGCGGCACTTGCATGGCCGCAGCCCTCACTTCGCATTTGCACACAGCTGGATTGAACATCGCCTCTCGGATCAGGGGATGACGACCGCTCAGCTTGTGCAACTGGAGAGCTTCGCACAGGTGGCCGATCAGAAGTCCATCGGGAACAGCATCACAAGCTTGCGTTTTCTGAGCGCGACGGATTGGCGTGATTTCATTGAAGAACAGAGCCTCGTTAATCGCACACTGCTGAATGATCCGGCAAGAATTTATGGTGAAATGGATTTTGTCACGCGCAATGCCTATCGCGCCGTCGTGGAGACCATGGCACGGGCCAGCGCCCTGTCGGAAGTGGAAATTGCTGAGCAGGCGGTTCTGCTTGCATCGGAAGCCGCTTCGCAAAACGGAAATTTGCGCCTCTGTCATGTAGGTCACTATTTGCTGGGCAACGGAAGGAGTGAATTGGAAGCCGCTTGCGGCGTCCGCCCGACCGTATGGCGTCAGGCGGCGCAGTGGTTCCGTCGCCGAGCATTGCGCCTGTATCTGGGAGGAATCGTTGGGTGCACCGCAGTGGTGATGGTGTTCCTTTTGGCCCTGAGCCTGAACGGCGGAATCTCGCCTTGGGCGATTACACTTCTGTTTCCGTTCACCTTGTTGTGCATCTCTCACTTCTCCGTCGGGCTGATCAATTGGCTTTCGACCATGCTCCTCACGCCGCGCCCACTTCCGCGCCTGAACTTCCGCAACGGGATATCAGAAGAGAATCGCACGATGGTCGTGGTGCCGACGATGCTGGGCGATGGACAGTCCATTCGAAATCTTCTCGATCGGATTGAGGTCCATTATGCGGCCAATCCTGATTGCCATACGCACTTCGCCCTTCTGACGGATTTTGTCGACGCCCCGAATGAAGAGATGCCAGGCGATAGGATACAGGTTCGCCAGGTTGCGGACGGAATCCGTGAGTTGAACCAGCGGTACGCGGACGAGCGCGGTGACATCTTCTACCTGTTTCATCGCCCGCGGTGTTGGAATGCGGTGGACGAGATTTGGATGGGACACGAGCGCAAGCGGGGTAAACTACAAGACCTGAATTGCATTTTACGGGGTGAAAACTCAGACCGTTTTATAGAGATTATCGGCGACACCAGTATGTTGCGTGGCGTCCGCTATGTCATCACCCTCGACACCGATACGCAGCTCCCACGGGATGCTGTCCGGGGTCTCGTCGGGACCATGGCGCATCCCCTGAACCGCCCCCAGTTCGATGAAGCGACAGGCCGTGTCGTGGAGGGGTACGGCATTCTTCAGCCGAGAGTGGCGACGAGCTTGCCCACGGCGTCGCTTTCGTGGTTCGTGCGTCTCTACGCGGGCGATAGCGGACTGGACCCGTATACCCGCGAAGTGTCCGATGTCTATCAGGATTTGTTTGGCGAGGGCTCCTTTATTGGAAAGGGCATTTACGATGTGGACGCATTCCGCCGGACTTGCGTGGCCTTTCCAGAGAACATGGTCCTCAGCCATGACTTGCTCGAGGGAAACTACGCGCGCTCAGGCTTGCTGACCAGCATCGAGCTGTACGAAGAGCATCCCTCCAGCTACGCCGTGGATGCTAAGCGGCGCCATCGCTGGATTCGGGGCGATTGGCAAATCGCGCGATGGTTGTTGCCCAAGGTTCCGACTGTCGATGGTGGCGTTGTGCCCAATCCCTTGTCGAGCCTGTCGCGCTGGAAAATTGTCGATAACCTCCTGCGGAGCCTGGTACCGCCCGCCATGGTACTGCTCTTGGTCTGTGCCTGGCTCTTGCCGTGGTCAGGGCTTGCGGTGGGGGCCTCGCTCTTCGTCGTTGCATTGCTCAGCACGCTTCCACTCTTTCATGTCGCGACGGAAATCGGCCGCAAGACGCCAGGCATGACCTGGCAATTGCATCTGCGCACGACACGCCCCGCCATTGCACGGCGCACGGCACAGTTCGCCTTCGCGCTGGCCATGTTGCTGTACGAGGCCAGCCTGAACCTCGATGCCGTAGTTCGCACATTGACCCGCGTGTTGTGGAGCCACCGCAGAATGCTGGAATGGACCACATCCAGTGATTCGGAGCGCGGTGCGAACACGGGTTTGTTCGGCCTGTGCCGATCCATGGTGGTTGCGCCGCTGATCTCCGCGTGCTTGCTCGGTCTCGTGGTCATGGTCCAGCCCATGAACCTGTACGCCAGCGTCCCGATTCTCACGCTCTGGTTCTTCTCCCCGGTGGCAGCGTGGCTTTTGAGCCGCAGAATCGTCGAGTCCCAGCCGGAGCTTACCCCGGAGCAGGAGGTCTTCCTTCGAAGTCTCGCGCGCAAGACATGGCGCTATTTCGAAATGTTCACCACCGAGGAGGAAAATTGGCTGCCGCCGGATAACTTCCAGGAGCGGCCGGCGCCCGTTGTGGCATCGCGCACGAGTCCAACCAATATCGGCGTAGGCTTGCTCGCCAATCTGTCTGCCTACGACTTTGGCTATGAGTCTGCGGGCCGATTTCTGGAACGAACCCAGCAAACACTGCAGACCATGGGCAAGCTCGAGCGCTATTGCGGTCATTTCTACAATTGGTACGACACACGCACCTTGACTCCCATGCGGCCGATGTACATTTCGACCGTTGATAGCGGCAATTTGTCCATGAGTTTGTTGGTGTTGCAGCGGGGTCTGCTTGAGCTGCCGGACGCCAGCATCGTGCCCGCCCGCATGATGGCTGGAGTCCAGGATACGCTGCGGGTGTATTCGAATGAGGTCCAGAAGATTTCCCACGGTAGAAGACAGGGTGACACCGAGGCTTGCCTTGCAGAGGTGGCGCCGAAGGCAAAGACCTTGTCTGCAACGCTGGACCACATCCCGAGTGCGCTACCGGATATTCATGATCTTTTGGGCAAAACTGCGCGCGCCATTGAAACCATTACCGACAACGACTGCAACACAGACAGTGTGATTTGGTGGGGTGAGGCGCTGCGCGGATGTATCCACGACCATCGGACGGAATTTGAACGACTGACACCGTGGATTGGCATGGGCCGGCCGCCTGATTCCCTTGTGGCGGAGGGGACTTCGTCCAGTAACGAGGCCATCAACGAACTTCGTTTGCTCCTGGAGGAACTGACCCGGGTGCCAACGCTTCGGCAGGTAGCGCAGTTGGGCAACACGACGATTCCCAAGCTTGAGCGCATTGCCGAGTCACTCCGCAAGCGGGCTACAGGAGTGTCCTCCAGCGAGGCGCGCTGGATAGCCCAATTGCATGACGCCATGCGGGAGGGCTGCGAATATGCTGAAGGGCGCATGCGTGCACTTCATAACGCTGCCGAGGAGTGCGAAGCACTTTCCGACATGGATTTCACCTTTCTGTATGACGATAGCCGGAATCTGATGTCGATTGGTTACAACATGACGGATAACCGGTTGGATGCGGGGTCATACGACTTGTTGGCTACGGAGGCCCGCGTGGCGAGCTACCTGGCGATCGCTCATGGGCAGGTCGGGCAGGAGCATTGGTTCGCCTTGCGGCGCATGCTGACGACCTCCCACGGTCTTCCGGCGTTGTTGAGCTGGAACGGTTCGATGTTCGAGTACCTCATGCCGCTTCTGTTGATGCCCACCTTCGGCAACACCATGCTGGACGAAACCTACAAGGCGGTCGTTCAGCGGCAGGTGAACTATGGCAAGCGCCTCGGAATTCCATGGGGCATTTCCGAATCGGGCTACAACATGCGGGATATCCACCACACCTACCAGTATCGCGGCTTCGGTGTTCCTGGCTTGGGTCTAAAGCGCGGATTGGTCGAAGACCGGGTCGTGGCGCCCTATGCGACGATGCTGGCACTCATGGTTGACCCACTCACGGCCTGCCGAAACCTGGAACGGCTTTCCGCTGAGGGCCAGGAGGGCGCGTATGGCTTCTATGAGGCCATCGACTATACGCCGGCAAGGATTCCGCGAGGCTCCAATGGCGTGACCATCTGGTCATTCATGGTTCACCACCAGGGCATGAGTCTCCTTTCCTTGGAGTACCTGCTGTTGAACCAGCCGATGCAACGACGGTTCAACGCCAATCCGGCGCTCCGCGCGACTGAACTCCTCCTGCACGAGCGCATCCCTCGATTGAGTCCGCCCATTTTTCCGCATGCCATGGAAGTAAGCTCGGTTCACGGCACCCTGACGGAGGTGGAAGCGCCGATACGCGTCATCACCGACCCCAGCGCGGACATGCCTGAGATTCACCTGCTTTCCAACGGCCGATACAATGTGATGGTATCCAGCGCGGGTGGCGGTTACAGCCGATGGGGCGACATTGCGGTCACACGGTGGCGGGAAGACGCCACCCGGGATTGTTGGGGCAGCTTCTGCTATCTGCGTGACCTGGATACCGGACGCTTCTGGTCGGTCGGGCATCAGCCCACGCTCAAGCATTCGGACCCGTATGAAGCGGTGTTTGGCCAGGGTAAGGCCGAGTTCTTCCGCCGCGATGAGCAGATCGAGGTCCATACGGAGATCAGCGTTTCTCCGGAAGACGACATCGAGCTGCGCCGAACGACCATTACGAATCGCTCTGAGCGCTCGCGGACCATCGAGGTGACGAGTTACGCCGAGGTGGTGCTCGCGCCGCCCAGCCAGGACGCCACGCATCCGGCGTTCAGCAATCTCTTTGTGCAGACCGAACTCCTCCGCCCGCTTGGCGCCATCCTGTGCACGCGCCGGCCGCGTTCTGCAGACGAACAGCCCCCGTGGATGACCCACTTGCTGAAAGTAAATGGCGAAGCCGTTGGCGACATTTCCTTCGAGACAAGTCGCGCGAAGTTCATTGGCCGAGGGCGGACCGTCACCAAGCCGGAAGCGATGGACAATGCCGGACCCCTTTCGAATACCGAAGGGTATGTACTCGATCCGATCGTCTCGATTCGCCACATGGTTCGACTCAAGCCGGGTGAATCGACGCGCATCGACATCGTGACGGGAATCACGGATACCCGTGAGGCGACGGTCGCGCTTGCGGAGAAGTACCACGACCCGCGCCTGTCGGACCGGGTCTACGAGATGGCCTGGACGCATAGTCAGGTCGAATTGCGCCACATCAACGCGACGGAGTCGGATGTGCAACTCTATTTGCGCCTGGCGGGGTCCGTGATCTATGCAAACGCCCGGCACAGGGCGCATCCCGAGGTGATTCGCAGAAATCGCCGTGCACAATCAGGCTTGTGGGGACAGGGCATCTCGGGGGATCTACCCATCGTCCTGATCCGCATTCATGATCGGGAGCAACTCGAGATCGTGCTTCACGCCCTACAGGCGCACGCCTATTGGCGTTCGAAGGGCCTCTTGGTGGACTTGGTGATCTGGAATGAGGATGAATCCGCCTATCGTCAGGACCTTTTCGAGACGATCCTGGACCGAATCACGGCGAGTCCTGATGTGGGGCTTCTGGACAAGCCCGGCGGAGTCTTTCTGCGGCGTGGAGAGCAGATTCCCGAGGAGGATCGCTTGCTGTTGTTGGCCGCGGCTCGCGTGGTGCTGACGAATGACGAAGGAACCTTCCGCGAGCAAGTCGAGCCACCCCGGCGCCTGGAATCGGCGATTCCCCTTTTGCCAACGACACGCCGGTTCGAAAATGATGGCATCGTCGAGGCCACGGAGCGTCAGGATCTCACATTTTTCAATGGTTTGGGCGGGTTTACCTAAGATGGCCGTGAATACATCACGGTGTTGGATCCGGGCCAAGTTACCCCTGCCCCATGGTGCAATGTGATCGCGAATCCCACCTTCGGTACGCTCGTCTCGGAGAGCGGGAGCGTGTACACCTGGGCCGACAATTGCCACGAATTCCGGCTTACACCCTGGGAGAATGACCCCATCAGCAATGTCAGTGGGGAAGCACTCTATATTCGCGATGAGGATACCGGGCGGATGTGGTCGCCCACACCCCAGCCCGCCCGCGGCACGAACACCTATGTTACACGCCACGGATTTGGCTACAGCATTTACGAGTACCAGGAAGACGGTATCGTATCCGAACTCACCATTTTTGTTGCGGTGGATGCCCCGGTCAAGTTCGCGCGCATGAAGATTTGGAACCGCTCGGGCCGGCCGCGGCGCCTCACCGTGACGGGCTACTGGGAGTTGGTCCTTGGGCAACTGCGGCCCAAGTCACACATGCATGTCGTCACCGAATTGGACCCTGAAACAGGGGCTGTTTTCGCCCGCAACTCCTACGGTACCGAATACGGCGGGCGCGTCGCCTTTTTCGACACGAGTGAACCCAAGCGCCTGGTAACGGGCGACCGCTGCGAGTTCCTCGGCCGAAACGGCAGCCCATCTGACCCGGCAGCACTCCACCGTGCCCGCTTGTCGGGACGAGTGGGAGCGGGTTACGACCCCTGTGTCGCGCTTCAAGTGACCGTGCATCTGGATTCGAATGCACAGAGGGACATGGCATTCAACATCGGATCGGCGCCGTCGGAAGAGGAATGCCGCGACTTGATCCGTAGCCATCGTGGTGTTGGCCGTGCCCAGGAAGCGCTGGACGGCGTATGGCGATACTGGGAGGAAACCCTTGGGGCGGTTCATGTCGAAACGCCCGACGACATGATAAATTTCATGGTCAACGGATGGCTGCCCTACCAAACCATCGCTTGCCGGATGTGGGGCCGCACGGGGTTCTATCAGTCGGGCGGAGCCTTCGGATTTCGCGATCAACTCCAGGACTCGATGAGCCTCATCCATGCGGCTCCGGGACTGTTGCGCGAGCATCTGCTTCGTGCCGCCGCCCGGCAGTTCGTGGAGGGCGATGTGCAACATTGGTGGCACGCCCATTCCGGCAGAGGGGTACGAACGCACTTCTCCGATGACTACCTCTGGCTGCCCTACAGCGTATGCCGCTATGTCCGTGCCACGGGCGATACGGGCGTGCTTGATGAGCCCGTTACCTTCCTGGAGGGACGCCCTGTCCGCCCCGACGAGGAAGGCTACTACGACCTGCCCAACACCGTCGATGAGGCGCATCCGCTGTATGAGCATTGCGTGCGGGCAATCAAGAACGGCCTGTCATTTGGCGAACACGGCCTTCCCCTCATGGGTTGTGGCGACTGGAACGACGGCATGAATCTCGTCGGTGAACACGGCAAGGGGGAGAGCGTCTGGCTGGCATACTTCCTCTACGATGTCCTGATGCAGTTCGCGCGACTTGCTCGCGACCATCAGGACGAGGACTTTGCCGAGACATGCGTTGCGGAGGCCAAGGCCTTGGCAATCCGAATTGACAAGACCGCCTGGGATGGAAAGTGGTACCGCCGCGCGTATTTCGACGATGGGCAGCCGCTCGGTTCTGCCCAAAATATCGACTGTCAGATCGACTCCATTGCCCAGAGTTGGGCGGTGCTCACAGGCGCCGGGAATCCTGAGCGCGCGCGGCAGGCGATGGAGAGCGTTGACGAGCGCCTTGTTGACAAGGATGCGAGCATAATCAGGCTTTTCAAGCCCCCGTTTGATAAGACCGAACTCAATCCCGGCTACATCAAGGGCTATAGTCCAGGCGTCCGTGAAAACGGCGGTCAGTATACCCACGCCGCGATCTGGACAGCCATGGCCTTTGCCGCCTTGAACGACCCCCATCGCGCCTGGGAAATGATGCGCATGTTGAACCCGATTTCCCACGGCGACACCCCTGAGGGCATCCAGACATACGGCGTGGAGCCCTATGTGGTCGCCGCGGATGTGTACGGCTGCGAGCCCCATATTGGCCGCGGCGGCTGGACCTGGTACACCGGTTCCTCCTCGTGGATGTACCGATTGATGACCGAGTCCCTGCTGGGACTTCACCTCGAGGTGGACACCCTGCGCTTCACCCCGTGCCATCACCCCGATTGGGATTCATTCGTGATTCACTATCGCTATCGCGGCACGCACTACCACATCACCATCCACAAAAGCGGTGTCGACACCCCCATTGCCTCCCTCACCCTCGATGGCAACCCCGTATCCGGAACGGCCCTCCCCCTCGTCGATGACCATCGCCCCCACACCGTCGAGGTCAGATTCGATGAGGCCGAATGAGTTTCGCTCGGTAGCACCCGACGCCAAGATCCCGGTGTTCGCCCCTGCGCGAATGATGGTTTCGGCTTGCTGGGCTATTTGGGCATTCTGAGAGCTGAAGTGAATACAGCGAGAATCCGCCGACATCAACGGCGACGGCGAGATGAACCCGGTGGATGTACAGTTGGTCATCACCGCGGCACTGGGGATTGAAATTAATCCCTAGCCCAAGTACAGTGATGTCCTAAACGACACTTGCGGGGCTTGGTCTATGCCGCAAAGACGGAACAAGGTGGTGATATGAAGCATTTACTTACACATTTTTCGCCATGAGACCCGTGTCCCAATCGAGAGTTCTTATCGGCTTTTTACTCGTTGGCATGTCAGCTATCCCTTGCCATGGGAATGACGCACGCACCGAAGAATTAACGGCCGTGGCAGAGGCCTTCACGAAGGCGGCCCGGAATGTCTATAGCACCGATTGGATCTATTTTGACATACCGTTGGACAGGCTCTATTCAGACGATGAGCTTGCAATTCTTGGGGACCACCTGCCATCGCTTCAGTCCCTGATTGAATCAGCATTGGAGCGGCAGGACAGTGTATCGGGCGCAAAGCTGGCGGGACACTTCAACATGAGCGAGTTATTGCCCTTGCTTAGGCGACACTTCCTTACGCCAAGACACTGCTACGGATGGGAGGGGCCCGACTACTCGAAGCTGGAGAGCTACCTGGCTGACCATCAATATCAGTACAGCGTGGGATATCTCGAAGCAATCGAGGCCATCACGGGAGAAGATATCGCTGCAGCAGTGGTCATCACCGAGTCCGAGGTCAGGGAAATCGAGAGGTTGGCCTCTCTCGAGAAATCCCCGTATTACCACTGGGCTCTCTGGATACAGCGCAAACTCAAGATAAGCGGTCAACAGAACCCGCGGGACCCTGGCACGAAATGACCGCAGTTTGCGTGTCAAGTCAAACTGATTTGGTTTGATTTTCAGGGCATCTTGTCGTGCAGGCTCGCACTGAGTGTTGTGGATGGAATTCAATTCCAAGATATCCAGGCATGCCAACAGACCTTCCTGCTTGTTGCGGTCAGATGGTAGTGGAGTGCCTGCTCGAGCGGTACAAGAATTGGAAATGCGGGCGCGCGTTGCCTCGTGATGGAGGGGCTCAAACTCGAGGAGTGGGGGAAAGCAAGCGGAGGCGCTCACCTCAAGACTGCAACTGCTTCGCCCATATCGAGATACATTTCCAGACCTTTTCTTGCAGGTCCATGAGTTGAAGAACCAGCCCCTAAGTTTCTCGAACCCTTTTCTGCAATACCCAGAAGCCTTGAACACCGAACACATGAGGTCTTCCACTCAATGAAAATCGCGGCTCTTGGTTTCGGCGGGTCGTGTATCGATCTCGGGGACCCATAGGCGCTCGGCGACGAGGTGGGCGACGCCGGATTCGTATTGGAGTTTACCGGTCACGCCTAAAAATGCGGTGGTCTTGGCGAGGACTTCGTACTTCTTAAAAACCTTTTCCCAAATCACGAGGTTGACGAAGCCGGTTTCGTCCTCGAGCGTCATAAACACAACGCCTTTGGCGGTGCCGGGGCGTTGGCGGCAGATGACGAGTCCGGCGTAGCGCACGCGTTTGCCGTGGTCTGTGTTGCGTATCCCGGCGGCGTCGGGGAGGCCCTGGCGGGTGAGGTCGTCGCGCAGGGCCGTCAGCGGGTGCCCGCGCGGACTGTGCCCGGTGTATTGGTAATCCCACGAAATGGTTTCGAAGGCGTTGATGGGACTCAGGGCCGGATCGGATTCGTCGGAAAGCAACGCCAGTTCTCCTTCGCCGCCGTCCACGCCGAGGGCCTCCCACAAGGCATCGCGGCGCATGTCCTCGAATGCGGCGAATGCCCCGGCCTGCGCCAATCGCACGAGATTGCCGCGTTCAAGTCCTGTGCGGCGGGTGAAGTCGTCGAATGAGGTGAATGCCGCCGCTTTTCTCCCATCGAGCAAGCGTTGCGCCTCGCCCTCGTGCAAGCCCTTCACATAGCGCAGCCCCATCCGCACGGCCAGAGACTTGACGCTGTCCGCGTGCGGTTCGAGGGTGCAATCCCAATCGCTGGTCAACACATCGACCGGCAGCACGACGACGCCGTGGCGTTTGGCATCCTCGACGAGCGTAGCGGGACTATAAAAACCCATCGGCTGTGCGTTGAGCATGGCGCAGAGGTAGGCGGCGGCGTAGTGGCGGCGCTGGTACGAGGTGGCGTAGGCGATGAGGGCGAAGCTGGCGGCGTGGCTCTCGGGGAAGCCGTACTCGCCGAAACCGCGAATCTGCTCGAACACGCGCATGGCGAATTCCGGCTCGATGCCCTTGGCCACCATGCGCGAGATCAAACGCTCGCGGTGCCGCTCGATGCGCCCGGACTTCCGCCATGCCGCCATGTCCCGACGCAGTTGGTCCGCCTCGCCGGGGGTGTAGTCCGCCGCAACGATGGCCAGTTGCATGACCTGTTCCTGAAACAAGGGGATGCCCAGCGTCTTCTTCAATACCGGCTCCAACGAGGGGTGCGGATAGGTCACCTCCTCCTCGCCGTTCTTCCGCCGTAGGTAGGGATGCACCATGCCGCCCGTGATTGGACCCGGCCGCACGATGCTCACCTCGATCACGAGGTCATAGTAATTGCGCGGTTTTAATCTCGGCAGCATGGACATCTGCGCGCGGCTCTCGATCTGGAAAACGCCGACGGTGTCGCCCGCGCGAATCATCTCGAAGGTCGGCTCGTCGTCCGGCGGGATGGTGGCGAGCGTGAGCGACTCGCCGTGGTGCTGCTCGATGAGGTCGAAGCAGCGGTGCACGACATTTAATGACCCCAGCCCGAGCAAATCCACCTTGAAGAGCCCGAGGTCCTCGACATCGTCCTTGTCCCACTGGATGACCGTGCGCCCCGGCATGGTGGCGTTCTCGACCGGCACCAGCGTGGCCACCGGCTCGTGCCCCAGCAGAAATCCGCCGGGATGAATGGACAGATGCCGTGGAAAATCCTCGATCTCGTTCACCAACTCCAGAAACTTCGCGTGCAACGGGCGCTCCGTGTCCAGTCCCGCCTTGCTCAGGGCTACCGGCGTCATCACCTCATGGTGCGAGGACAACTTCGCCATGCGCTCGATGTCCGCCTCGCGCAATCCCAGGGCCTTGCCCACATCGCGAATGGCCGAGCGCGACCGGTAGCGGATGACATTCGCCACCATCGCCGCGTGATCGCGTCCGTACTTCGCATACACATGCTGGATGACCTCCTCGCGCCGGTCGTGCTCGATGTCCAGGTCGATGTCCGGCGGCTCGGCCCGCTCGCGCGACAGAAACCGCTCGAACAGCAGACCCATCCGCACCGGGTCGACCGCCGTCACGCCGAGGCAGTAGCACACCGCCGAGTTCGCCGCCGACCCGCGCCCCTGGCACAAAATGTCCGACCGGCGGCAGTAGTCGACGATCTCCTTCATGGTGAGGAAGTAGCCCTCGTACTCGAGGTCGTGTATGAGCGCGAGTTCCTTCTCCACCTGCGTCTGGACGGCGCCGGGGATGCCATCGGGATAGCGCTCGTTCGCCCCGGTCATCGTCAACGCCCGCAAGCGGTGATGGGCGGAGGTTCCATCCGGCAGGCGCTCGTCCGGGTATCGGTAGCGCAACTGCGCGAGGGAAAACTCGCAGCGCTCGGCAATATCCACCGAACGGCGCACGGAGTCCGGGTCATCCGCGTAGAGCGACTGAAACCCGTGCGGCGGCCGCAAGGCGTGCTCGGCATTCGGGCGAATGCGGTGCCCGGCCTCGGACAAGCACACCCCATGGCGGATGCACGACAGCACATCCTGCAATTCACGCCGCGAGGGCAGGTGGTACAGCACTTCCATGCCCGCGACGGTGGGCAGGCCGTACGCCTTCGCTCGATCGCGCGTGATGCGCTCGCGTTGTACATCCGCCGCCTCGCGGTGACGGCACAACAATGCATAGAGGCGATCGCCGAAGGCGTCCTTCAATTTGTGGGCAATTGCATCGGGTGCGGCCGGTTTCAGCAGCAGACTCCGCTCACCGCCCCACAGGGCGATGACATCTTCCGAAAATTCGCAGACCTCCTCCCAGCTCACCTCGCTCGTGCCCTTCGGCGAGCGCAGACGGCCGCGCGTGATGAGTCCGCACAGGTTGGCATAGCCCCGCTGCGTCATGGCGAGCAGGACGATGCTGGAGCCGTCGAACAGGGTGATCTCGGAACCCACAATCAGCTGCACGCCCAGTTCCCGCGCCCGCTTCCATGCCCGCACGATGCCGTAGACGCCGTCGCGGTCCGTCAGGGCCATCGCGCGGATGCCGAGACGATGGGCCTCTTCGATCAGCTCATCCGGGTGACTGGCGCCCTCGAGGAACGAGTAATTGCTCTTGCACCACAGCGGGGTGTAGGCCGGAGTGCTCATTGCACCTCCCCCTGCAGAAACCAACGCCGCCGGCGCGCATCGAAAAATACCCACAGCCAGCGGCCGCTCCGCGTGCGCAGGTAGTAGTACTCGCGCGACACCGTGCGCACCCACCAGCCGCCGGAGACCGCATACGGCCCCATGATTTCGTCGACGGGACCGTCCTCGAGCCGGGCGATGAGCCAGCCGTCCGGCTCGTGCCGTGCGCGATGGGCCAGGGGAATGGCGGGGGTGTAAATGCGGCGGATGAGGGCCGGCCTCCCCGGCACGCGCGGCTTGGGCATGCGGACTTCCTCCACCGGCTGCCACGAGTACCCCGCCTCGGGCAGGTGCGCCTCGTGGAGTTGGGCGCAGACCAACGCATCGTTGCCGCACATGGCGCGGATGCGGGCGAAGGCCGACAGTACCGCCTGGCGGTTGCGCTCCTGCATGCCGGGAAAGAGGGAGAATTGCTCCGGGTTCCGCTCGATCCCCTCGGCCCGCAGGCCAAGTTCAGCCACCCCGGCCCGAAGGGCGAGCGACTCCAATCGCAACTTGATCAGCGGCAGCACCTCGCCCGGGGCATCGGCGGGATTGGCCGGCGACAGCGTTTCCTCGCGCGACTCGCCGTTATCCAATCTCAATGTGAGGCACAGCGATGCCAAGACCTCGTGACGCGTCTGCAATTCGTCAAAAACCTCGTGCAGAAGGCCCTCGATCGCGGCCATTAAACGCTCGGTGGAGGTCTCGGGGAAATCCAGCGGCAGCACCGACTCGATCGGCTCGTCATAGGCGGCCGCGTTGAACGATTCCCAGCGGTGCGCCTGCGCGAGTTGGTGAATGGCATAAGCCTCGGGACCAAAGCGTTTCAATATCCCCTCGGGCGGCAACGCGGCGAACTGACCCAGCGTGCGAATGCCGAGTTGATGCAGCACATCCCGCGTGCGTGGCGGAAAATTTAAACGCTCGATGCGCACGACGCGGGCATGGGCCCGTTCCTCCGCCGGGTTGTTAAAAACGCGCGCGGCCGTTGATGAGCGCGCCGCGGCGAAACTCCCGAAACGCGAAAACCCCACCGCCACCCCCGCCGTGTAGTCCAACTCCGCCAAGGCCGCCTGCACCTCGCGCGCCCACTCCTCGAGGTCCGGGTACAAACGCCCCAGGCCCGAGCAATCCGCCCAGAACACCCCCGCCTGCTCCGCGGACAGTTCCACCCGCGGACTGAACGACCACAGCCGCCGCAGCACCAGCCGCACCGCCTCCTGCGCCGCGCTCTCCGGCACCGTGCCCGCCCGCAGCCCATCCGACAACGACAACGCCGCCGCATACCGCATCCCCGGCGTGATCCCCGTGTCCCGCGCCGGCCGGTTCACCCACAGCACCACCCCCCACGCCGCATCCCGGTCCACCACCGCCACCGGCAGCCCGTTCCACTCCGGATGCCCCCGCGCGAGCACCTGCAACTCCAGCGCTGGCATGCAGATACACGCCATCCGAAGCATGGATTCAGAACGAGTGATCGACGCGGGCATAGCAAGAGCGTCCCATGGAAAATAACTGCACCACAGGACAATATACTGTATAGATGTTCAGTTGTAAAGGAGGGTTGGGGGGACGGGGGCCGGGAGGGCGCGCGTCCTCGCAAGCCGGGGGCCGGGGCGTGTCACTGGGGAACGGTGTGTGCTAAGCTGCGGGGCATAGGATGGGTGCCATGCGAAGCGAAGCTTCGCGGGCAAGTTGGTATAGATTGGGGGCGGAGGAAAGTGACCGCGTCTTGTGCGAGCCCATCCAATCGTTGATAGATTTTCTCGGAGGAGAAAGACATGGAGCTTATCTTCGCTGACCCTTACTATGGTTCTGAGGAAGAGAGCTCCGGCCGATTTGTAGCAGAACTAAAAGAGGCATTAGCGGAGTTCGACCCAAATGTAGATGTGGTTGAAGCAGATATTGGGCGAGGTGCCGATTGGCCGGTTGCTCTTGCCACACTCTTCCAGTCGATAGATTGGCCAATAGTGGCGTCTACAGTTGGTCCAATTTCGCTATTCTTTCTTGGGGAACGAATTAAGAAAAACGGCGAAGCGTGGATTGAAATGGCTCGGGGGCTGAAGCTGCTTCTCGATAAGATCCGGCCTACCCGTATTGACGAAAAGGCAGCGCTATTAATCGTGATTAATGATCTGGCTGAGCGAGAAGTGGATATAACACAAGCTGAAGTTTCTGTTCAGGTTCTAACGCTTGTCACAATTTCACACGGAAGGCGCTCTCTTGATAAGCGCCCTGAAGCCGTGTACACCATTACTGTCGGACTTGGTGGAGAGTCCTATTTATTTGCAATAGAATCGAATGGTAACTTGGCATTATCAAAGCGCTTTTCAGAGCCTCGGCTTAAAGCCTAACCACGCCATGCAGCCGCCCCCGCTGGTCCCCGAGTTGCAGAGGCCGTCTCATAATCCTTCACGCTTGGCGTGGCGTTCATCATGCCGGGTGTGCCCGTT
>ERZ869909.471-NODE-471-length-47543-cov-28.892365_pt1 | contig 47543 bp, 40 predicted proteins | sample MGYA00520892_ERZ869909 | MGnify/ENA primary metagenome ERZ869909 (study PRJEB32215, sample SAMEA104723947) | bioreactor metagenome | biome: bioreactor; feature: anaerobic bioreactor; material: water | place: China | collected 2015-03-12 ... | reverse complement strand
ATTATTCTAACAGAACCAACGGAGCTAGCACAGAGCAATACGCCATTTACGTATCCATCGGGCGACAACATCAGCTGCTTTGGCTTTAGCGATGGATCGATAGATTATGAAGTAACAGGTGGTTCACCTATTTACACCTATGTATGGAGCAATGGCGCAACAACCCAAGATATCTCGAGTTTACCAGCAGATACGTATGAAGTAACGGTTACAGATATTAACGGATGTGTTATCGAAGAGACAATCATCCTAACCGAGCCAACGGAACTGGCGGTGTTGCCAGAAGTTGTCACAAATTATAATGGTTGGGATGTATCATGTAATGGTGCTTCGGATGGAGGGTTGAGTACGGCTGTAGTAGGTGGTTCACCAGATTATGCCTATTCATGGTTAGATAGTCAGGGAAATGAATTAGCTACTTTACCTGATGTAAGTAATCTTCCGACTGGAGTTTATATAATTACAATTACGGACGAAAATGGGTGTGTGTCATCAGAAAGTATTGATATTAATCAACCTGAAGAAATAGTTATAAATCCTACGCTTAATACGAATTATAACGGTTATGGAGTGACGTGTTTTGGTTTTGAAAATGGTGAAGTAGGTATTGATTTTGATGGTGGAGTAGAACCTTATGAATTTGAATGGACGGATGAAAGTGGTGCCATATTAGGAACAAATACAGTATTAGGAGATTTAGGAGCAGGAGTTTATACAATTCAATTAACCGATGCTAACGAGTGTCAATTTGAAGGTGAAATTGAAGTTACTGAACCAAGTGAATTACTGGCGGAAGCAGAGGTTACCTCAGATTATAATGGACAGGACATTAGCTGTCATAATGCAGAAGATGGTGCTGTGAGTGTGGGAGTTGAGGGTGGCGTGCCAGTTTACACTTATGTCTGGTCAAATAACTCAGATCAAGAAATTGCGTATGATCAGGATTTGTCAAATATTGGATCTGGAAACTATTCCGTTATCGTAACTGACGTTAACGGTTGTCAGGTAACTGCTACTATAGTTGTGAATGAACCAGGTCCTCTTTTTGTTGATTTAGAAGCTATAACAGATTATTTTGGGAAACCAGTAAGTTGTGATGGAAATGAGGATGGTTCAATAGAAGTTAATTTTGGAGGAGGCACACCAACCTACACAATTGTTTGGCAGGACTATCCTCAAAATAGCGGTCCAGTAATGACTGACTTAGGGACAGGAGAATACGCAGTTATAATCTATGATACCAACGGATGTCAAATTTCTGATGTTATCGTATTAGATGCTCATCCTCTTCCTGAGTTTGTTCCAGCTTCTCCGTACAGAGTGTGTTATGGAGACGAAATTAATTTAGAATGTGTAACAAATTCCAATAATATCGTAGAGTGGGTGTTCTCAAATAACATGGAGTTTGTTTCGTGTTCTCCCCCTCCAATAACTGGAAATTGGCTAGGGTGTGTAGATGTTGATATTAAGATTACGACACCTTTTGGTTGTTCAAGAGAATTTGAATTAACAGATTACATCTGTGTAAACCCTTTGCCTGTTGCTGATTTTTATGCTAATCCGACAGAATCTTCATTTATCACACCTTCAACTGTATTTTACAATACGTCAACAGGAGCATATTCTTATGAATGGATTTTTGGAGATGGATCGCCAAATTCAACCAGTACAAATGCACAACATATTTTTCCTGATGGAAACCCAGGTGTGTATGATGTGACATTAGTCGCAATTTCGGAATATGGTTGTGTCGATTCTGTTACTATGCCATTTAAAGTAATCAATGAGTTGATATTTTATGTCCCTAACGCTTTTACACCTAATGATGATAATATGAACGGTGTGTTTATCCCCGTTTTTTATTCAGGATATGACCCGAATGATTATACCTGTTTAATTTTTAATAGATGGGGAGAGTTGGTGTTTGAAACAAATGATACACAAGTAGGATGGGATGGAACTTACAGTGGAAAAATTGCTCCAGACGGTGTGTATGTTTGGAAAATTACTGTGAGAAATCTTCAAAATGCTGCTCGTGTTGAAAAAATTGGACATGTTACGTTAATCCGATAAAATACTATTTTTACACCATGATCAATCGACCTATTTTTTTGATTGGCTTCATGGGAGCAGGTAAAACTACTTTTGGTAAAAAACTGGCAAATAAGCTTGGGGTAGAATACTTGGATGCTGACCGTTCAATCGAAAACTCACAAGGAATCCCTATTGACGAGATATTTGAACAGCATGGTGAACTTTTTTTTAGAAAGAAAGAGCAAGAATGGTTAACATCATTTAATCCGAATCGATTGATAGTGTGTGGAACAGGAGGTGGAATGCCGTGCTTTTTTGAGAATATTAGGTTAATGAAAGAAAAAGGAGTTGTGGTTTACTTGAAACATCCTCCAAAACAGCTTGTAAATCGTCTAGTGAATGCGAAATCTGTTCGTCCAATTGTCAAAAACAAGAATAAAGAAGAGTTAGAAGAATTGGTTTTCGCTATGTTAACGGATAGAGAGATGTTTTATAATCAAGCGGATATCATTCTCGAACCCTCGAATCAAGATGTGGCTTTTTTGATTGAACAAATCAAGGAGCTTAGTTTAGACTAAATACGCTACAGGGTCATTTTCAAATGACACTTCAACACGTTCTTTTAATGTCGTAGATAGTGTTAATCCGACAAAATCAGCTTTGATAGGATATCTTCTGTGCATTCGGTCAACTAACGCAACTGTTTTGACAGAGTTTACAGGGCTTTCTAATATTTTCATCAGCGCATATTGCATAGTACGACCTGAATTAATGACGTCGTCAACTAAAATGACGGTTGAATTATTCAGTTTATCGGGTGCTATAGATATGCTAATTGAATTGTTTAATGGTGCATCTTTTTCAATTGTTACATTGAATAAGTACAATTGCTGATTTGATATTGTTTTAATAATATCCACTAGTCGTTCAGCTAAAATAACGCCATTTCCACTTATCCCAGCAATGAAAATTTGATCAACTTCAAATGTGTTTTCGACAATTTCATGCGCAATACGCATTATTTTTTGTTCCAAACGTGTCGTATTAAGTACTAGTGTTTCCATCACGTTATTTTCTACAAAAGTACTATTTTTTTCTATCCTTAAGCGATAAGCTTTTCTTACAATTTGCAATCAGGTGCTGTTGATGTTTACGCAGAGATTAGTTTTAAACAATGAAATAAAAGCTTTCATCCAAGATTCTCAGCCTAAAAGACGTTTTTACCATTTTGTAATTGTTTATAAGTTATCATGCTCAAATCCATTTTTCTCATTAAATTCGCACCCGATTTATTGTGTTCTTTATTCTAACACGTTAACGATTCTTTATTTATGCCAAGAGATAATTCTATCCAATCAGTCCTCATCATCGGAAGTGGACCAATCGTCATCGGACAAGCCTGTGAGTTTGATTATTCGGGTTCCCAAGCAGCAAGATCACTTAGAGAAGAAGGTATTGAAGTTACATTGATTAATTCCAATCCAGCGACAATTATGACGGATAAAGTCGTTGCGGACAATGTGTATCTTCAACCACTTGAACCTGAAAGTATTCGAACCATCCTTGAAAATCATAAAATTGATGCTGTTCTCCCAACTATGGGAGGGCAAACTGCACTCAACTTATGTATCAAATGTGATGAACTAGGAATTTGGGAAGAATTCGGTGTGCGTATCATTGGAGTAGATATTGAGGCAATCAATATTACCGAAGATAGAGAGAAATTCCGTGCACTGATGGATGAAATTGGAATCGGGAGTGCGCCATCTAAAACTGCACGTTCTTTTCTGGAAGGGAAAGAAGTAATGCAGGAATTGGGAATCCCATTGGTTATTCGCCCTTCATTTACGCTTGGTGGAAGTGGTGGATCGGTAGTTTATCATAAAGAAGATTTTGATGCCGCCTTAACGATTGGTTTACACACATCACCTATTCATGAGGTAATGATTGATAAAGCAGTAATTGGGTGGAAAGAATATGAGTTAGAATTGTTACGTGATGCGAATGATAATGTGGTAATTATTTGTTCGATAGAGAATTTTGACCCGATGGGTGTGCATACTGGAGATTCTATTACGGTAGCTCCTGCAATGACACTTTCGGATACAACATTCCAAAAAATGCGTGATATGGCCATCTTAATGATGCGCTCAATCGGTAATTTTGCGGGAGGGTGTAATGTGCAGTTCTCTGTTTCTCCAGACGAAAAAGAGGAAATTATCGCTATCGAAATTAACCCACGTGTTTCACGTTCTTCTGCATTGGCATCTAAAGCAACGGGGTATCCAATTGCGAAAATTGCTGCAAAATTAGCTATCGGTTACCACTTAGATGAATTGAAAAATCAAATTACTAAAACTACTTCGGCTCTGTTTGAGCCAACGTTGGATTATGTAATTGTGAAAATACCGCGCTGGAATTTCGATAAATTTCCTGGATCAGATCGCCGATTAGGTTTCCAAATGAAATCTGTTGGTGAGGTTATGGGGATTGGTCGTTCGTTTCAAGAAGCACTTCAAAAAGCGTGTCAATCGCTCGAAATTAACCGTAACGGTCTTGGAGCGGATGGTAAAGAATTAAGAGATCAAGATGCAATTCTATATTCATTAGAAAACCCATCTTGGAATAGACTTTTCCATATTTATGATGCCATAAAATTGGGGATTCCGTTCAAAACGATTTTTGAAAAAACGAAAATTGATGTGTGGTTCTTACGTCAAATTGAAGATTTGGTGAAATTGGAACGCACCATCGAAAAACATACACTATCTAGCTTGCCTAAAGAATTGCTTTTCGAAGCGAAACAAAAAGGATATGCGGATAGACAAATTGCGCATTTGTTGCGATGCCTAGAATCGGAAGTCTATAGTAAGCGTTCCGAATATGGTATTCAACGCGTGTATAAATTAGTAGATACATGTGCTGCCGAATTTGAGGCACAAACACCTTATTATTACTCAACGTTTGAGTATGAAAACGAATCTGTCGTAAGCGATCGTAAAAAGGTTGTGGTACTGGGTTCAGGACCTAACCGAATAGGGCAAGGTATCGAGTTCGACTATAGTTGTGTGCACGGCGTATTGGCTGCCAAAGAAGCAGGTTATGAAACCATCATGATTAACTGTAATCCCGAAACAGTTTCTACTGACTTTGATACAGCTGACAAACTGTACTTCGAACCGGTGTTCTGGGAGCACATCTACGACATCATTCAACACGAAAAACCAGAAGGGGTTATCGTGCAGCTTGGTGGTCAAACGGCGCTTAAATTAGCTGAGAAATTAGAACGATACGGAATTAAAATTCTAGGAACTAGCTACGCTGCTCTTGACCTTGCAGAAGATCGTGGGCGATTCTCTGGATTGTTGAAAGAATTAAACGTTCCTTATCCAGAATTTGGTGTGGTAGAAAGTGCAGAACAAGCTATCGAGTTATCTGAAACGCTTGGATTCCCACTTCTCGTTCGTCCATCGTATGTATTGGGTGGACAAAAAATGAAAATTGTCATCAACAAAGAAGAGTTAGAGCATCACGTGGTAGAAATTCTGCGTGACATGCCAGACAATCAAATTCTTTTAGACCACTTCTTGGGTGGTGCGATAGAAGCGGAAGCGGATGCGATTTGTGACGGGAAAGATGTGCAAATTATCGGTGTGATGCAACATATTGAACCTGCTGGAATTCACTCGGGTGACTCTTATGCAGTACTTCCTCCATACAACTTGGGCGACTTTGTGATGCAACAAATTGATGATATCACACGAAAAGTTGCTGTGGCACTGGAAACAGTAGGATTAATCAATATTCAGTTTGCGATTAAGAATGACAAAGTATATGTGATTGAAGCTAATCCACGCGCATCTCGTACAGTTCCGTTTATTGCGAAGGCGTATGATGAACCTTATGTAAACTATGCGACGAAAGTAATGCTAGGCTACAAAAAGGTGAAAGACTTTAAATTTAACCCAAAGCTAGAAGGATACGCCGTGAAAATACCTGTATTTTCTTTCGAAAAATTCCCGAATGTAAACAAAGAGCTTGGACCAGAAATGAAGTCAACAGGTGAGGCGATACGCTTCATTAAAAATTTGAAAGATCCGTTCTTTGTGAAAATTTACTCTGAGCGAAATTTATACTTGAGTAAATAATGATAGTAGAGGCAAGTATCACAGGTTTGTTTCGAACCGTCGTTATTATTGCAGCTGTACTTGTTGTAGCTCGATTCTTAGGTAAATTACTTGCAGAGAAACGCGAAATGGCTGCTCGAGAAAAATTTGAAAAACAGAAAAAGGATTTTGAGAAAACGAAAAAAATCGTAGAAAAAGAGAAAGGTAAAATACGTATTCTCGGTAAAAAGTCCTCTAGTAACGAAGGTGAATACGTCGATTTTGAGGAAATAAAAGATTGAAATGAAGCTTGTACGTCGTTTATTGGTGAAGTTAATTGGGATAAAAGCTTATCTTAAAATTGTCAGTAAAACGTATCTTAAACTCACCAATATCGGATTTTTCAAGTCGTCCTACCCCGAACTGTTTTTTCTAGATAAATTCATTCAACCTGACTGGGTGTGTATTGATATTGGGGCAAATTTGGGATACTATTCTAATCGAATTTTGCGCAATATCAAAACAGGGAAGTTAATTGCTGTTGAACCAATTCCTCTTTTCGCCGAAATCTGGCAATCAAATATTTCGACATTAAAATCCGACAAAACATTATTCAATGTGGCATTAGGTGATCAAACGCAAATGGTGAAAATGTCCATTCCAATTCAAGACGGAGTCGTGCGTCACGGTCTAACCAAAGTCGATGACGGAAGCAATGTGGAGAATGCGGCGCTGAGCTTTGATGTATCGATGAAAAGAGGAGACGATATTTTCGGAAGCTTGGAAAGACTTGATTTCATTAAAATTGACGTGGAAGGCTATGAGCAATTTGTGTTAAAGTCAATTGAACAGACCATTTTCAAACACCTTCCATTCATTCAAATTGAGTTAGGTGGAGAAGAAAATAAAATGAATTCTTATTCATTTCTAAGTGCATGTGGTTATGCCGCTTTTAAATTGTCACAAGGAAAATTATACTCATTTCCAAAGAATGAATTATCTTCATTGCATCAAGATTTATATTTTGTACATGAATCGAGACAGAATGAATTGAAATTTGTATTAGCAGAAAAATAATATACACGTATGGACTACAAAGTAATTTTTAAAAAAGCGCTCCCTTATATTTCCGCAATTGTTATCTTTTTAATCGTATCGGCTATTTATTTTAAGCCTGCTTTTAGTGGGTATGATGTGAAACAAGCCGATATGGTTAATTACCGTGGGATGTCCAATGATTTGGATGCGTTTCACGAAGGGAATCCGGGTATCGAGCCGTTATGGACAAATAGTATGTTTAGCGGGATGCCAGCTACGCAAATTAAAGTCCAAGAACAGGGAAACGATGTGCGTGCAATTAGAGACATACTTGCGTTAGGACTTCCTCATCCTGTCAATATTTTATTTCTTTATTTCATCGGTTTTTTTATTCTAGGCTTAGTATTACGTATTAACCCATGGATAGCTGCAGCTGGTGCATTAGCATTTGGTTTTTCATCCTATTTCCTAATCATTATCGAAGCGGGACACGTTACAAAAGCTTATACAATAGCATTTATGGCGCCTGTCGTGGCTGCGTTTATAATGGCATATCGCCGAAGTTTGATATGGGGGGTAATATTGTCTGCATTTTTTATGATGATGCAAATTGGTTCGAACCATGTTCAAATAACCTATTACCTCGGCTTTTTACTTGCTGCAATTGGTGTGTATGAATTGGTTAGAGCAATTAAACAAAAAACGTATAAGCGATTTGTAATAGCTACTGTAGGAATTGTTTTTGCATACGGTTTGGCAGCTATGTCTAGTGCAGCGAACTTAATGGGTACAATGGAATATGCCAAAGAAACCATTCGCGGAAAAAATAACTTGACAATCACATCGGATTTAAAACCAAATGACGAAAATGCAACAAGTGGACTGGATAGAGATTATGTAACCCAATGGAGTTATGGAAAATCCGAATCACTTACACTTGCAATACCTTTTGCTAAAGGAGGACACAGTACACTGATAGGTAATGGAGAGTTTGCGGATAAATTGAAAGAGTCCGACTTCTCGCGAACCGAAAAAGAATTTATTTCGAACAGTTTACAGTATTGGGGAGACCAACCCTTTACGAGTGGGCCAGTTTATGTTGGAGCTTTGGTAATGCTGTTGGCTATATTTGGTTTATTTTTCATCCAATCAAAGATTAAATGGCCATTGTTGGTCGTAACAGTACTTACCTTATTTATGTCTTGGGGTAAAAACTGGATGTGGCTAACGGATATGTTCTTGGATTACCTTCCGATGTATGCTAAATTTCGAGCAGTAACAATTGTATTGGTGATTGTTGAATTATGTCTGCCTATTTTGGCTATTTTATTCTTAAATCAACTTTATAAAGAACGAGAATCCATAATTGCACAGAAGAAAAAGTTTTTTGCTGTAAGTGGAGGAGTGGCTACAATAATGATTTTCTTGATTGCATTTCCCGCTTCAACAGGACTTTACTCTAAACAGGAAATTAACAAACAACAGGAACCCGAATTGTATATTGGAAGTGAAGTGCGACAGCAAGTGGCGCGCATCCCAAAGGATCAATTGGTTCAATACGGTGTTCAAAATCCAAATGATAAACAAGAGGTTGAACAATTCATTCAAGCTGTTATCGGTCAACAAGTCGAGTCATACGAAGCCAATATACCAGCACTTGGAGCATTTAGAGCGAGTATTTTTTCTTCAGATACTATGCGGTCATTTATGTTGATGTTACTTGGTTTTGGTATGATTTTGGTGTTGTTATTTATGCCATCTGTAAACAAGGCTATTCCAATAGCGGTTATTTGTGTCGCTATGGTTTCAGATTTGATTAATTTGAATTTAAAATATCTAAATACTGAAGGAGTAGAACGAAGTGGGGAAATGGTTTATAACCAATGGCAAAAAAAGGAGGAAAAGCGTTATCCCTTAACACCAAAAGATGCTGATTTACAAATTTTAGAAGCGGAGTTAGCGGTCAACCCTGCGTTAAAAAATGTGGTTGAAAAAGTAGCTCAAGAAGCGCAACGTTTTGCTAGAGACAATGGTTATTCGCGTACAGCAACCAATAACTACGTTCAACGAGAGCGATTTAGAGTGTATAATGAAAATACGCATTTTCGTGTAGCCGATTTAACAGATGCCATTTCATCTTCGTCACGTGCATCGTATTGGCATGAATCAATTGGTGGGTACCATGGAGCTAAATTACAACGTTATCAAAACTTGTTTGAGTTTGATTACATTCCGTACGATCAACAAATTCTAAACATGCTCAATACGAAGTATGTCATCCAAAACACAGCACAAGGCCCTATGGCTAGAACAAATGCTGGTGCTATGGGGAATGCATGGTTTTCACAAAAGGTGGAGTTCGCTGAAAATGAAGATGAAGAAATTCTCAAATTAGGTAAGGTGTATTCGATTGAGCCAAAGTCTGAATGGAAATTAGTGGTCAATGATGAAGTGTATGCGAAAACGAATGTGTACGGTAGGGAAGAAGTTGTAGTTGCGAAAAATGGAGATTCTATATATGTTCAGTGGCCTGATGGATTAAGTGAGTCGACTACAGCTTACATGGTGAGCGATACAAATGGAACAGTGAATTGGGTTCCTTCAATAGTAATTGATAATGATACAACGAATTCATTTAAACAAATCCTTAGATTGGAAGTGGATTACAATTTCAACCCATCACGCTATACTGTTGCCAGTGAAGTAGACAAAGCATATATCGGGCAATCTGTGTTTTCAGGTCAGGGAAATATTGAATTGAAAGAAAGAACACTTAATTATATCCAGTACGAAATCGAATCAAACGAAGAACAACTGGTTGTTTTTTCAGAAATATATTACCCTGCTGGATGGACAGCTAAAATTGATGGTAAAGAGGTTGAGCATATTCGTGTAAATTACGTGTTAAGAGGATTGAAAATTCCAGCAGGAAAACACACCGTTGAGTTTAATGTAAATGATTCAACATATCAAAAAGGCTATACGATTGCGAAGATTGGTTCGTGGTTGATAATTTTGTTATTAATTGGAGGTGTAGGATACGAAATGTATCGATCTCGTAAGAAAACTGTTGCTTAAGAAATAGTATTACACCGAAAAATACCCCCTAAATACATCCAAGCGAAATACCATAATTGCTTTTGCTTTTGCGGGCTTTAATGTGAGTAAATAAAACAGTGCTATAAAGGATGCTGCTCCAAATTTGAGAATCAGTTTAATGAAATTCATAAATTCTTGAATGGCGCCTTCTTTTTTCTTTCTCAATCGTTCGCTTTTGCCTATTCCAATACTGATTTTCTTGATGTAATCGTAATTTAAGCGTGGTTGTTCGATTACATGTTGTACAGAAGCTGATGGTAGATAATATATGTCGCGTCCAAGATGGTAGATTTTGAAAAAGATGTCTTTTTCTTCACCTCCATCAGTAGTATCTCCTTTTCTTCCTAAATCTGGATCAAACATACCGATTCCCACCAAATCTGATTTCTTGTAAGTCATGTTGCAACCTATTGGATACTTCGTACCATTGAATTTGAAAACAGCATTCCCATAATCCACTTTGCTTACCAATCCTTCCATAAATGGGTTCATCCAATTTGGTTCTCCATCTACATATTTTGGAATGATTTTTCCACCAACTCCACCAACTTGATCGTTTTCCTCAAAGAAATTCAGAATTTTCTCCAGAAAATCAGGTTCTGCAATGGCATCATCATCAATGTAACAGATTAATTCTCCTTTTGCTTCTTGAATACCTCGGTTACGTGCATAGGAGAGCCCTTGTTGTGTTTCGAGGAAATAAAATAGATTGTATTTATCGCTGTATTTTTCAAGTAACTGAAAACAAAGTTGAGCAGTGTTGTCCTTAGAATTATTGTCTATGATAAGAATCTCGTATTTTTCTTTTTCCAAAGTTTGGTTAATCAAGCTTTCAATTGCATCTACAATGTATTTTTCTCTGTTGTAGGAACAGACGATTACTGATATAATCGGATTTATTGTACTATTTGGCATTGGTTTGAATCTTTTAACGAAAATAACAAGAAGTTTTCAGTCAACCTATCTTTTCATTCTCAGGTATGTGATTTTAGGATGAAAAATTTGATTAGCTTTGCCCGTATAGTTGAAAAAAGAGGAATAATGTTTTTTAAGCAAAAGAAGAACTATCAAAAAATTGACGGAAAAAAAGGACGTGATTGTAATGAACGTTGGGCAGTCCTTGACGCGTTTGTAAATGAAAATCCAAATGCGTTGAGTATTGATGTGGGTGCAGCAGAAGGTTATTTTTCTAAAAAAATTGCTGAGAAAACTGGAGGAAGAGTTATTGCTATTGAAGGGAGTGAGCATGTGCTTTCTCGACAACGAACTTATTGTAACGATGAGATAGAGTCGGGCAAAATTTTATCCATGAATATTGCTTTAACAGACAAAAATGTTGATTTTTTTACACAACATCAGTATGATTATTGTGTTCTTTTGGCTGTGCTACATTGGATTCACAACCCAGACTTTGTGCTGAGAGAATTTGCTAAAGTTTCTAAAATTGTTTTTTTAGAACTACCTGAATTAGAAGATAAAAAATCGTGGAATCAACCTTATCTCAAGCGAATAGCAGATGAATTTGGAACACTTGAAAACTATATTGCAGGAATTTCAGGAAAGCAAATATTACAAGTAACCAAGGTGGTTTCGCACACAGCTGGTTATCGACGAATATTTGTCTTAGGTTAGTTTTCTATACACTGTATTCACAAGTTCAAAAACCCCTAGTTTACGAAAGAGGTTACCGGCTTTCTTTAATGTGTTGTTTATCATCTTGTTTCGAATAAACAATTTGTGTTGCTTCCTTTTTAGCTGTTCTTTTTGGCGTTCTTCAAGTTTAATACTGTCCAGTAATTGCGTGAGTTTAGTTGTTTTATTTGTAATTAATTGTAGGATTGAAGCTGTGAGTATAGCTATCTTTTTCCCTTTGAAATAGTAGTAATTTGATGGGATTAATGTAACATCATCGATAGGTGAAGTTAGTGTTTCTAATGTTTTTAAGTGTTCAATTCCCTTAAATAAACCAATGCCAAACATAGGCAGTATGGAGTTAGGGTCAATTAATGTTTCTTCTTGTGTTACTTCAATTAACGCATCTGCACATTCGTGTATGGCAAAGTCAGCATTGTTCAAGAAAAACGGTGTGTTGGGATTCAGCAAGAACGCAGCCCAATCAGCTTTTTCGTCTTTTGGAGCTAACGCAGTCATTTCGTTTGTAGAAATATCTCCTTTAAAAAGTATCACATGCATTTGCTCAGCGGGAGATAGTGACACATCGCTGTTGCAATAGCGCGATAAATTTGTAATACCTTGATGGGTTAAGATCAAGCGATGATTAAAAAGCAATTTAACTTCATTATTTTCTTTTGCTTGTTGCAATTCCTCCTTCGTTCCAATACCAATTTGTATGTGATCGTCATACTGCATGATTGTACTTGAAGCATGTAAAATGAATTCCATTTCGACACCTCTATTCCAAAAGTAGTCAACATTATAGGGTCGCAGTGTGTGATTTGTTTCGATAAAGGCAACATCTTTATTGTGATAAATTGCTGCAGAAATACGATGTGAACCATTTTGAATTTCACCTTTATCGGTTAGCGCTAAAATTGATTGTGAAGTATCAAATCCATTCAGTTGTATGTCAGTTGAGATTTTATCAAATGTGGATAGAAAGGTGCCTTCTCCTTGTTTATTCGAGTTGTACGCCTCAACAAACCTGCCGTAGCTAAATGCACGAATATGTGTTAGGTAGATTTGAGTTGCGTAGTTGGGACAACTATCTTTCAAGTGTAAGTAGACTAATTTTAACCAAACGTCAACGCGGTTTGCAGTGATGAATGCGCAAGGATTAGTGGTGTAAATGGAATAACTATTTTCAGATAGTTGCGCGAAAATATAGCTCTCTACTTTGGATTCAAGATTATTTTTGGGTTCTGTACGAATGAGTTGTTTTTCCATAATACAAGCAGATGTTCAAAGCTACACAATTTTAATTGATGAATTGAAATTGAGTAAATATCAATTTTGATACGTATTATTGCACTAGAGTATAATCAGATGGGAATAATTAGAAAACAATCCACGTATGCTACAATTATTTTGTATATAGGAATTGTTGTTGGTTTTGTTGGCACAGCTTTAATTCGTCCAAAGATCCTGACAGAGGGAGAAATCGGATTGATTCAAATAATGTTGAATACAACGGCACTTTTTGCTGGTGTGTTTACACTTGGAGCGAACCTAATGACTTTAAAAATGTTTCCCCGTTTCCAAACTGAAGACCATACAAATCGAGGATTACTGAGTTTGATCCTGCTGATGGGACTATTTGGTGCACTATTGGCAATTCCCGCATTCTATTTTTCTGAATTCTTTTTCTTTTCTACAAAAGATGGGGAACGATTTGAAGGGTTCGATTACAATGTTGGATTTTATATTGGAATAATATTGGTAATTGTATCACGTCTTTTTCAATTCATGTTAGATGCTTATCTTAGGGCGTATCACAATAATGTATTGGGTGTTTTTTCGGAAAGTATTATTCTGCGTGTACTTCCAATATTTGGTCTTTTGCTCTATTATTTAGGGTTAATTGATTTTCAGTTTTTAGTGTATTTTAATATGGGGATTTTTTTAATTCCTGTTCTGTTGACATTCCTTTTTTTAAATCGGTTAAAGGTGTTGGTACTCAAAAACCCTGGTCCTTTTTCACGTGAGGAAAAGCATGAAATGAAAGGGGTTGCAATTGTTGGTCTTTTTGAAATAATTAGTGCGGGTATTATTTTGTATATTGATACGATGATGCTCCAATGGATGTTGGGTGAAGAGGCTGTGGGGATTTATACGACCATGTTTTTTTTCGGACTGGTAATCGGAATTCCTGCTCGAGGTTTAATAAGGGCATCAATAGTTATTATCTCTGAATCGTATGCAAAACAAGATTTCAACAAGATACAATCCATTTATAAAAAAGGGAGTGAAGTACTGCTGGTGGTTAGTGGTTATGTGTTTTTGATGGTATGGGGTAATCGGTATTCAATAGTTGAATACCTTGGTCCTATTTTCAAACCAGGAACATATGTTATTTTGTTTATTGCGTTAGCTCAATTTTTTGATGTGGTAACATCTGTTAATTACCACATCATTGCTGTTTCAAAATACTATAAATTCAATGTGTTAATTTCTGTTTTTCAGTTAGCTCTCTTAATAGGAACAAATTTTATTTTTATTAATTTATATGGTATAGTGGGAGCAGCGATTGGTTCGGCTATTTCGATGTTGCTAATGAACCTTATCCGTTTTCTATTCCTAAAAGTGAAGTATAACCTTACCCCATTTTCAAGTAACACCATTCGAGCTCTTGTAATATTTGGTTTAGTATTTCTAGTGATGGAGTTATTACCTAACTATGAAAATATGTTTGCTAATCTCTTTTGGAAAGGAACAATTATTACACTCTTGTTTATTCCTTTAGTATATCTCTTCCGTTGTTCACGTGACATTAATGATGTCATGAACAAATACCTCCATAAAATTGGGGTGAGGTTTAATCGATAGTTGCTTCCAGTAGCTTGGATGTTGAATCTAAATCAAAACTGATAAATCGCATTATACTTCTTCTCATGCCCAATAGATGTCTCAGGTCCATGTCCCGTATACACTAACGTATCCTCAGGCAAGGCAAACATCACATTCATGAGCGTATCACGAAGTGTTTCAAAATCCCCGCCTGGTAAATCGGTGCGCCCAAAACTACCTTGAAATAGAATATCGCCATTGATGACAAATTTTTTTTCAGGAGAATAAAAAGCGACATGCCCAGGAGCGTGCCCAGGACCGAAAAGAACCTTGAATTTAATTTCACCAAACTCGATAAACTGACCACCCTCTAACAAATGAGTAGGTTCAGGGGAGGGAACATATCCTTCGAATCCGTAGAGGTGAGAATAGCCTGCTACAGCGCGTAAGGTAGGTAAATCATCAGGGTGCATGTAAAATGGGATAGCATATTTTTCAATCACTGCCGCATTGCCCATCACGTGGTCGATATGGCCATGGGTGTTGAGTAATGCTAATGGAGTGAATTTATTTTGCTCAATAAAATTAAAAAGTTCACCTCGTTCATGCGAATCGTAACACCCTGGGTCAATTATGACACAATTGCCTTTAGCATCGCTGACCACATACGTATTTTCTTGAAAAGCGTTGAACGTGAATTTGTGAACTTGCATAGTAATTTTTTTGCAAATGTAAGGAGATTTTGTTTACGAGCTAAGCGATAGTGTTCACGAACATAAGAATTCCGTATCTTTACTTTTCGAGAAATGATACGATTTGTTACGATAGTAATTTACGTGCTGTTCAATACAATTAGTTTTGCACAGTTTTACTCAGGTTCTTATCAAGAATTTGGGAAAAATCGAGTACAGTACAATCAGTTTTTGTGGAAAAATCAAAATTTTCAACGGTTTAAAATTCATTATTATCCAGGAGAAGAACAATTGGTAGAATATTGTGCTAAAACCTTCAATGCAGAAATGATTGAAATTGAAAAATTTTTCGATTATGAACTAGAAGATCACCTCGATATTATTGTATTCAGTTCGAAATCAAAATTTAATCAAAGTAATATTGGTATAACAAAAGAGAACAGTATGTCGGTCGGGGGAATGACACGTATTGTGGGGTCTAAACTTTTTGTATACTATGAAGGTACTCATGCTGAATTAAACCGTCAAATTCGCGCAACCTTAGCGGAGGTGATGTTAAATAAAATGCTTTTTGATGGGGATTGGAAAGATGTATTGAAAGCTAATGCGTTGGCTTCTTTTCCGGAGTGGTACATCAATGGATTTGTGTCTTATATGTCGCGTCCATGGGATGCGTATCTTGAGTCACGAATTAAAGATGGATTTATTACGGGTAGATTTAATGATTTCTCAAGACTTGAGGGCGAAGAAGCGGCACTAGCAGGTCACGCAATGTGGCATTTTATTGAGTTGACATTTGGTCGTGATGTAATTCCGAATACCATCTATTTGACACGAATTACCCGAAATCCAGATAGAGGTTTTACGTCAATAATAGGAGGTGGAGTAACCGAATTGACTAAAGCAATGACCAATTATTATAAAACAAATTATTTCAACGACATCGAAACTCAAGATGATATCGATTCAACTCGAATTGCATTTAAGTACAAAAAAGAACGTCAATATTATGGATTCAAACTCAGTCCAGATGGCGAAAAACTAGCCTATGTTGAAAACCATCTTGGGCGTTACAAAGTACAGGTTCACAATTTGAAAAACGGCAAAACAAAAACCATTTATCGAGCTGAGCCAAAATTGTACCGTCAAATAGATGCTACGTATCCCGTGTTAGCATGGCATCCAAAAAGTCAAGCATTAAGTTTTGTGAATGAACGAAAAGGCGAACTTCGCATGCATATTCATACACTTGAGGATGGTAAAACGTCGAAGCGAATTTTACTCAAACTAGATAAAGTGTTAAGCATGGATTATGCGGATGATGGTTTGAACATGGTCTTTTCAGCAACTTCTTATGGCTACACGAATTTGTATTTATACTCAATACCAGGTAATTCAAGCAAAAAAATAACCGATGATTACTGGGATGATTGCCATCCTAAATTTATTGAAAATAGCACTAAAATTATTTTTTCTTCCAACAGATTGTCGGATACGATTCGGACTAACAAAACCAGCTTAATTGAACCCCTCCAACAGAATAGAGATTTATTTATTATTAATCTTAAAGATGTTGGGCGACATTATATCCCGCTGACTCGATTGACAGACACTCCATTAGAAGATGAGGTTTATCCTTTTGAATATGAAAGGGGTAAGTATGGCTATTTAAGCGATTACAATGGGATTTACAATCGTAACTACGTGACAAGAGATTCTGTAATCAGTTTTATTGATACAGCTATTCACTACCGTTACATACCCCATGTCGCACCACAAACTAATTGGCAAACATCTATTTTAGAACACACATTTCATAAACAAACTCAAACACTATTCTCATTGGTGTTTAGGAACAATCGGTATAAATTGGTCAAAAGTGATGCAACTCCCTTATCTGTTCCAAAAAAGCTTGATCCTGTAACCTACAAATCAAGAGAATTAGCTAAGGTGAAAAAGCAGCAAGAAGAATTAAAAACCTATTCATTTGTAGAAATTCTGGACAATGACTCTTCCATTGCAGTCGATAGTCATATTGAAAAATACGTTATTCAAGTTGATAGTCATTATCACAAACAAGTGATTGTAATCGGCGAAATGAATGAACATTTTGGAGGAAATAAAAGTAAGCTTCATGCCGATAGAGCAGATCCGTACGCGTATGAACGTCCTCGCGAGGTTCTGTATTCCGTGAATTTTGCAAAAGATTTTGTGGTGACACAATTGGATAACCAATTTATGAATCAAACTTATCAGCGTTATTCGGGACCAGGTTCTGTGTTTTTTAATCCAGGATTAAACGCATTGATGAAAATCGGTTTTAGTGATGTCTTTGAAGATTATAAATTGGTTGGAGGTATGCGTATCCCTTTTGATTTTAATTCGAGCGAGTTTTTAATAGAATTTCATTTATTGAAAAAACGATTAGACCACACAATCGTCTTATACCGTCAAGCAATGAATGATCGAGATTACAATAACGGTAACTTATTCAAGTGGAAAATTCACGAGGCGAGACATGCAATGTCATATCCGTTTTCGGAAACGCTCAGTTTGAGAGGAGTTTACGGCTATCGTTTCGATCAAAATGTGGTATTAGCATTAAATGACCAATCGTTAAATGCGCCTACTTCAAATTTTCATCAAGCAACAAGTAAATTGGAACTGGTGTTTGATAATGCACGTAAATTACAACTAAACATTTGGTCTGGCACAAAGCTGAAATTGTTTGCAGAATATCTGAATCAGTTTGCTCCAAACAGAAGTATGATTAACTTAGGGCTGGATTTTAGACATTATCAACGAATTGTGAAAAATTTTATTTGGGTAAATCGTTTAGCAGCGGCAACTTCGCTAGGTAACCAAAGACTCGTGTATTATATGGGAGGTGTAGATAATTGGTTGATTAGACCCGATCCTCATTTTAATCGCGATGTGGAAGTGGATCCGTCACAGCCTTATGGTTATCAAACTATCGCCACACCAATGAGAGGTTTTTTGCAGAATGCACGAAATGGAAATTCATTTTTTGTGTGGAATAGCGAGTTGCGATTGCCTGTTGTTTCGTTTTTCTCCAAATACCCTGTTAAAAGTGAATTTTTACGGAGCTTTCAATTAGTTGGGTTTTTAGACATCGGTTCTGCGTGGACAGGAAAGCATCCATTTGCGGCAGATAATTACTTTAATACGCAAGTTATTGAACAAAAACCGATTACTATTAAATTGGAAAATGCCCGAAATCCTCTTTTAGTTGGATTTGGAGGTGGATTGAGAGCGATGTTGTTTGGTTATTTCATGCGTTTAGATTGTGGATGGGGACTTAACGATGGTTCAGTGCCTGCTCGTCCACGATTACAATTTTCACTTGGTTTTGATATATAACGAATTGGTTTTATGATATGATGAATATAGCAGAATTGGTTGATCAGATTTATGATGAGGTAGTAACGAATCGCCGTTATATACATCAACATCCCGAATTGTCATTTGAAGAATTTGGAACAGCTGCTTTTGTCAAACAAAAACTAGCTTCTTATGGTATCGAATCTACAGCGATAGGGAACACAGGAGTGGTGGCATTAATTCACCCAACAAATTCGACAAACCAAGGTTGTATAGCATTGCGTGCGGATTTAGATGCGTTACCAATTCAAGAACAATCGGGGGTATCTTTTTCGTCAGAGAATCCTGGAGTAATGCATGCGTGTGGTCATGATGTGCATACAGCTATTTTACTTGGAACAGCTCAATTGATTCAATCAAATCGCCATCTACTAAAGAAATCAATCAAACTTATTTTTCAACCAGGCGAAGAAAAATTGCCAGGAGGAGCTTCTATTCTCATTCAAGAAGGCGTTCTAGAAAACCCAAAAGTGGATGAAATTGTAGCGTTACACGTTTTTCCTGAATTAGAATCGGGAAAGGTGGGCTTTAAATCTGGTATGTACATGGCTTCGTGTGATGAAATTTACATGACAGTTAAAGGTAAAGGAGGGCATGGTGCAATGCCACATCAAGTGATTGACCCAATTTTAATTGCTAGTCAGATAGTTGTGCAGTTGCAACAAATAGTAAGTAGAGCATGCGACCCAAAGATTCCGTGTGTACTTTCTTTCGGACACTTCGAGGCAATCGGAGCGACAAATGTCATTCCAGACAATGCTGTATTAAAAGGAACATTTCGCACAATGGATGAAACGTGGCGGGCTAAAGCGCACCAATTAATTCATGAGCAGGCAACTGGTATTGCAAAATCGATGGGCGGACAAATTGATGTGAAAATTGATGTCGGATATCCTTATTTAGAAAATAATGAGTCATTGACGAGTCATGTTCGTACAGCGATTCAAACCACTTTAGGAAACGACAATGTAGTGGATTTGCCAATACGAATGACAGCAGAAGATTTTAGCTACTACTCACAAGTAGTTCCAGCTTGTTTTTTCCGATTAGGAACACGTAACGAATTAATCGGTGCAGTGCATGGTGTGCATAATAGTCAATTTAAAATTGATGAAAATGCAATGAAAATTGGTATCAGTAGTTTTTTGTCAATAGTTTTTAATTAGTTTTAGGGTATGAAAGAGTTTATTCGAATAACAGGGATATTGTTGATTGTAATTGCGAGTTCCTGTAACAAAGACAAGGCTGCTATCAAAGATATTGATGGTAGATGGTATGAGTATGAATCGTCGATTGTAGTGAAAGATAGTGTGATTGAATCGATAGATCGTTTGTATTACTCGGGTGCTTTTTATTTTTACCGATGTAATCCTAAAAAAGAAGATTTTTGTGATTTATTAATTCAATACATTCCAAGTGACACCGTTCACATTGATTTTTTGTATGGATTTTCAATCAAAGACAAAGGTGATAGTCTTTTGATTCGAGAAGGAAAAAAAGAAACCGACTTTGTAAATCGGTTTAAATTAATTTCGTTGGAAAATGACCAATTTATATTGGGGAAATCGAGTCACAAAGATACGCTCGAAAGGAGAACGTTTATTCGTGTGAAATAATTTTTACTTTAACAATCTTTTTTAAGGGATTTAGAAATGATAAATAGAAAATCAACAAAAAAAGGGTGTCTCGACTTTTCGGACACCCTCTTTGCTTTTTAGGAGGGAGTGTTCAATAAACTGTATGAAGTTCCAATTTTACACATTCAAAAAGTGTGAATAACACAACATATTATAAAAATTCTGTAATACTATACTCCACGTAATGCTTCACCTTTGTTAGGTAGTTAAATATTCATTCTGAATAAACCTAATATCAATTAGCATGAAAACCAAAAAACTTATAATTGGAATTTTTAGCCTACTCTTTTCTTCGAATAATACTATCGCGCAAGTTGATTTAGGGACAGCCTCTAGTTTTGCACTGTTTACTGTAGCTGGGGCGTTTGATAATGTTGGAGAATCACATTTTATTGGTGATATCGGCACTGACGTAGGTGCTATAACTGGATTTCCACCAGGAACGTTAACTGGACAAATTCACCAAGCAAACCCAACCACAGCACAAGCTGCTATAGATGTGGAGAATGCATACAACTATTTGACCAGCATCCCATGTGATTCAGTAATCGGAAATTCCTTAGGAGGAGGTCAGGTTCTAACTCCTAACGTGTATTGTGTGTTAACTGCTGCTTCTCTAACTGGAGAATTGATTTTGGATGGGGAAAACATTCCCAATGCGATATTTATTATTAAGATAACAGGTGTTCTAGATTTAATCGGACTTTCAAAGATTAGTCTAATCAACTCTGTAATAGTAACTAATGTGTATTGGCAAATAGACGGAGCAGTTAATATAGGTGATAGTGCTATTTTCAGAGGGTCATTTATTGCTAATGGTGCTATCAGTGTAGCTGCTGGAGCTAAACTTAATGGAAATGGACTTTCTCGTGTTGGAGCAATTACAACTTTTGGAATTACTTCAACAATACCAGACGATACAGATTTGCCAATTGAATTAATCTCTTTTGAAGGAATGAATATGCATACTCACAATCTTATCTTTTGGACTACAGCAAGTGAAACAAATAATAGTTATTTCACCTTAGAAAGGACAACTGATGGGATTAATTTTATAGAACTTACAAGAATAAATGGTGCTGGAACAAGTACATCTACAAATAGCTATTCTTACGCTGATTTAACTTATGAGAGAGAGCTAAACTATTATCGCCTTACACAAACTGATTTTGATGGGAAATCTGAAATATTTGGGTTGATTTTAATTAATAATCTCCAAACTGCTTCAAGTATTGTTAAAGTAATAAATATGTTGGGGCAGGAGATTGATAGGGATTATATAGGATTGAGAATGATCTATTTTGACAATGGTGAGGTAGTGAAAGTTAGTGGAGTGTATGTTTATAATGAATAGTGTATTACTCAATTTCACATAGTTTTCAGATTTTAATGATAAAGTAATTTGATTTCTCTCTAAGAGAAAATTCTAATATCTAGGAAGTGAATTGATATTTTTCTATTTTTATCAAATGAAAAGTAATTTTTCAATTAAAAATAATACAATGAAAAAAATCAGTTTGTTCTTTTTCTTTTTGACACTTCTGGTGATACCTGTTTTTGTGCATTCTCAGGAAGATGAGGACGATGATGAAGATTATAGCATGTACGATGATTTTTCGACTGATGAAAGTGTCAAACGATATTGTACACCAAAAGTTGTTGGATTAAGTCCTGCTAAATTAGTCACATTAGGTTTCGAATTTGCAGGTTCGCACCGAATAGATGCCGATTCAATTGGAGGAGCAGTAGGTTCGCAAAGTGGAGGAGTTACAAACTATATGGGAATGACACTCGGTGCGAATATTCCAGTTCTTTCCAATAATAAAATCCTGATTAATATCGGGGGTAACTATACTGAATCTAGATATACATTTAATAATGATTCACTTCACAACCCGCTACTTGATGCTGCCGATAGAGGATTAAAAACATTGGGATTGAATACCACGATATTTAAACCACTTAACGAAAAGCATTATATATTGGCTTTTATTGCGGGGGAATACAATGGAGATTATTCATTTAAGCGTATGCAGTCCCTAAACTTTATCAAATTAACGTGGGTTGGTGTATTTGGATGGAAGTTTAACGACCGCTTTCAATTTGGAATTGGAGCCACACAAACATATAGGGCAGGTGGTAAAAGCTATTTACCAGTAATTCATTATAATTTCACTTCCAAAAATGAAAAATGGGGAATTGAAGCGTTAATTCCTGCTCGTGGTCATTATCGTTATTCGTTCAATCGTCAAACAATGTTGTTGGCAGGATTTGAAGTTGTTGGAACAAGTTATTATTTATCGAATGCTAATGGGCAATTCCCTGCAAACGAGACAGCAGGGATGATTCAAGATTACGATAGTAAACTAATGGAATTACGTCGTTCAGAAATACGTTTAAGATTAGATTTTCAACGTGCGATTACAAGTTTTATTTGGGTAGGAGTGCAAGCTGGTTATATCATCAATTATAACTTTAATGTAGATAGTGATAATTTCTATCGAGGATTTGGTAGCTCAAGACCTTTTGTAATGGAGAATAGTGTTACAAGTGCACCTTATTTTCAAGTATCGTTAAACTTTGTTAGTCCATAATTGATTACAATAATAATTAGACATAAAAAAAGGAGGACTATCAATCCTCCTTTTTTTTATGTCGTTATTATGGGTTAATTTTTAGTTAGCTTTTTCCAAGTATCTGTTCGGCCAATTACAGACACACCAATATATCCGCGAACTTCGATTGTGTTGTCATCTACTAATTTGATTGTACAGCTATAATTACTACCATTTTCTGGATCGTAAATTGTACCATTTTCCCAAGTTTTCTTTCCAACATATTCAAAATCCTTTAGAATTTTATAACCTAAAAGAGGAGTTTCGTGCATTTTAGGATCAGGATTATTTTTGTCTACTTTTTTAGAACCATCTTCGTAAGTAGGCTCTTTCAACCAAACAATTTTACCATAATACTTATTACCAACTTTGGTGATTTTAACTTTTGCTTTACCATGACCTGGTTCCCATACGCCAACAAGTTTGTCTCCTTCTTCTTCAGTCTGCATAACAGTATATGTTACCGCAGAAGTTAACATAAACGCCATTAAACCTAATGACAACATGAATAATTTTGAATACTTTTTCATACGATTTTACTTTTTATTTAATTTAACATCAACTTTTGTGCCACTACTTTTTTTCAGGCACCATAACATGCATAATAAAACTACCTTTAATTGTGATATCATCAAAAATTTCTTCTCTAGAAATACAATCTACTTCTAAGAAAAAGTTATTGATTTTAGAAAAACCTTTTATCTCAGCTTCATTCAGTCCTTCAATGGTGATTTTTTGCGCACCACTTTCGATGGTTGAAGATGCAATCTCTTTCGTTTCTGTATCATCTGTCATAACGGTAAATTTGATGTTTTCAAAAATACCAATCCCGGATTCATGATCTGTTTCGATAGACATTTCCTTCATCTTCATGCTGTAAATATCTTCACGTGTAATACCAAAATTTTCGGGATTGAATGGGATTGAAACGATTCCATCAGCTACCGAACCCTCAAAAATGGGACCTTCGATTGTGATCTCGAATTCAATAGGACCGTAAGCTTGTGGTTCATAAGAACTACACGAGTTGATTACGATTAAAAGTGATAAAGCGACAAATACACAACTAATTATTCTCATATAAATCATTTAAAATTTTGCTACTACACAAACTTACAAAAAATGTGGGTGAAATAATAGCTTATGTAACAATTATCACTATTAATGGTTTACCGTACTAGTATCTTTGTAATATGAAAATTAGAACATTTATTATTCGAAGTAGATGGATTATTATCGGAGTATTAGTTGGCGCATTGATAGGATGGGCATATTGGTATTTTATAGGCTGTACGAATGGCTATTGCACAATCAAATCAAGCTCGATAAACATGACACTTTATGGAGCAATAATGGGAGGGCTAGTTTTCGATTTAGGTAAAAGTATGTGGAACAATGTAAAATCAAAAAAGTCATGAGTATTCAAGAAATGGTTCAACAAGGAACAGTTGTTGATGTTAGAACTCCAGCGGAGTTTATGGGAGGAAATGTTGCTGGGTCAATCAATATACCGCTTCAAGAGCTGTCTGTCAGAGTAGATGAGTTTAAAACGATGAAAGCGCCCGTGGTGCTTTGTTGCGCTTCTGGAGGTAGAAGTGGTATGGCTTCCCAAATTCTTCAGTCCGAAGGTGTGGATTGTGTGAATGGAGGCTCTTGGTTAGAAGTGAATTACTTCAAATCGCAAGGGACATAATGAAATAGTGATTCATTTTTTATAATTTAGTAGCTATGGCACAATCATTTAATGAATTAGTTGCGAGGTCAAAACCTACTTTCGTTGATTTTTTTGCGGAATGGTGTGGACCTTGTCAAGCAATGAAACCTATTCTGGAAGATTTAAAAAGTAGGGTGGGAGATAAGGCGAGTATTATCAAGATTGATGTGGATAAAAATCCTCACGTAGCACAAACATTTCAAATTAGAGGTGTTCCAACGTTAGCGATTTTTAAAAATGGACAAATTGTGTGGCGTCAATCAGGGGTAATTCCTGCTTCGCAATTGGAACAACTATTGAAGTCTTATTATTAAGTATGTTTTGTCACTATTAGCATTGTTATTTGTTGAATTTGTGTGATATTTACACACAAATTCAACAACATGCAACAGAAAAAATGTCCATCATGTGGCGAGTGGAATGAAGGTGATGTTACTGTATGTTCCTTTTGTGGGAAATCGTTAGATAAAAATGTACTCTTATTTCAAGAACGTAAAAAGAAAGGACTGATACCTAAAAAAGTCCAAGAAAGTGAGTTGTTTGAGATAAAACCACACTATCCTCTTTGGTTAAAGATCATTCTGTATATTGTTCGCCCTATATATTGGTTGTTTTTTGGAATTGCAACTGCTGCGATTTGGTTCGCTGCATGGGCATCTGCTTGATATGAAAGAAAAAATTCGCTATTTCTCGCCGATTTCCTCTTGGTTATTTATTTCCTCAGCATTTCTTTTTTCACTCAATCAATTGCTACTTTTACGTGGTAATTCAAATTGGTTTTTACAGGGCTATTTAGACGACCTAGTTGTAATGCCTATTTTTTTCGCATTATCAGTTGTGAGTATTCGGTTAATCACACGAAACTCGCTATTTGAATTAGACTTAGGAATGTTGTTGACAGGATTTGTATTGTTTTCCGTTGCTTTTGAATTTATATTACCACGGTACTCGACCAAATACACATCAGATTATTGGGATATAATTTGTTATGCTACTGGAACAACGATTTACTATTTAGTGTATAGAAATTCGTTTGAACCTAGCGACAAATGAGTTGCAATAACTTTGATAAGTTATGATTTTTTACTACCTTAATCGAAAATAAAGTTGAGTTATGAAAAAGAATATGGGACAAACCGATAAGGCAATTCGAATAGGGATAGCTTTAATATTATTAATCGGAATTTATTTGGAATGGGTTGATACGCCTTGGTCTATTGTATTGTTGATTGCTTCTGGAGTTTTTGTATTGACTTCATTTGTCAGCTTTTGTCCATTATATACCATTTTAGGAATAAATACGTGTAAAACGAAAAAATAAGATACGAAGTATCGTTGTCTTTTAGTCCAACCACTTGTCACAAAAAAAGGTGCTGATTTTAAAATAGCACCTTTTTTAGTTTTTAAGAACGATTAATTACCTGAGTAAGTTGACGTGACCAGTATATTGTTCACGGTCATCTACACCAGTTCGTTTAACTACTATTCGCCATATATACGTCCCATCTTGGACAATTTTGCCTCCGTAAGTACCATCCCAACCAACTTCTGCATTATTTGATTCAAAGACTACTTCACCCCATCTGTTAAAGATTAACAAATTGTAGTTATAGATATCAAATCCAGAGGTAAATATTGGTTTAAATACTTCGTTGAACTCGTCATTATCTGGTGTAAAGGCATTGGGGACGTAGAATATTAAGTCGTCTGTAACTGTAACAACTTGTGTTGTAATGTCAATACATCCTTCTGGAGAATAAGCGGTAAGTGTAACAGTATATACACCAGCTTCTTCGTATGTGTGGGTGGGTGAATTACTGGTAGAAGTATTGCCATCTCCAAAATCCCATGAATAACTTGTTGCGCCACTTGAAGAATTTACAAAAGTAGTTGTTGCTTCAACAGACGACATAGTGGAAGGACTTGCTGTAAAGTCTGCTATTGGTGTTCCGTCGACACAAACGTAATTACTTATAATCAATGAATTGGAACACCCTTCAGGTGTGCTGACAGTGAGTGTTACATTGTAGCATCCTAGGGTAGTGTAAGTTTGTGTAATATTATTACATCCCACTTGATTGATACCATTTCCTAAATCCCATACACAATCTGCAATGTTTCCGGTCGATGTATTGTTAAATGTTACTGTATGTGGTGAACAACCTGTAAGATCATTTCCCGTAAAACTTACAACTGGTGTTGATACAACCGTTACAGTAACCTGATCGGTATTGACACAACCAGCATTAGAAGTTCCTGTTACTGTGTAAGTACCCGAAGAAGTTGGGGTAAATGATGTCCCGTTTACAATTCCATTATCCCATGAGTAAGTTGTTGCTCCTGTGCCAGTTAGTACAACCGATTGACCTTCACAAATTGAGACGTCATTCCCCGCAAATACGTTAGGTAGTGGATGAATAGTTATGGTAAAAGTTTCTTGAATGCCACAAGAAGCTGTCTCATAATTGACTACATAAGTGCCTGGTTGCGAGCTAGACAAATTGATTACACCTGTATTAGGATTTATTACCAATCCTGAAGTGGAAGTGAATGTACCTCCTGGTGTGCCTGTAATTACTGGTGCAGGATTTGAATCAGATTGACAATATTGAATTTCTGGATAAGTAAATGATGCGTCTGGTAATGTTGATCCAGGATAATCTAACGAGAGTATCAGTTCACAACTTGGTTCTGTTGTAAAATATGCTCTGTATTGACATGCTCCTCCACTTTCAGTAGCTTGAGCGCTAAGAAAACTATAATTTACAGGACTAGGAGGAAAAGGTGCTGTAGCAACCACAACTTGATTCCCTTCACAATCTTGTACAATCAATTGCCCAGTACTAGGTTCATTTAAATATTCAACTTGACCTTCCACTTCCCATTGAGTTGCACAGATTGGAAGCACTGCATTTACTTCTAAATAAGTAACACCGCAGTCTAATTCACACGATGGTGGATTGTTGTAATTTACGGCTAATTCACAGCTTGGATCTGCGGAAAAATATACCCTAAGGTTACATGCAACACCATCGGCAGTAATATCGTTTAATGCGAATGAGTATGAATTATTAGTAAACGGCGAACTTGCTATTGTTGTTTGATTTCCATTACAATCTACTGCGATAAGTGTTCCGCTACCAGGAGGGTCTTGAACGGCGACAGTTCCTGTGACATTAAAATTACCTGTAGCAGGGTTACACCCACCTATCACAGCATCTAAAGATGTGACAACGCATGGTTCTACAATAGAACAGTTTGTTGTTGCTGTACTGCCAGCTGAATTGGTAAATGAAATATTTGTGTTTTGGTTGGAGAAGTTGGTGATTAATAGGACATAGACTTGGCCAGATTGCGCATTACTAATTGTAGCTGATTCATTAGCTTGAGGGTTAAAACTACAATCAACAATTCCGTTTGCAGCAGCTCCAGATCCTGCTACTCCCATACTTCCACAGTAACTTTGAGCATTTGTCACACTTGTATAAGGACCATATAAAATATAGTCAATATCTCTATTTGCAGAATTGGTCATATTAATTGTCAAACTACCTCCTTGATCAATTTCTAAATAATACCATGCTGGATTTGGGGTTGAACCTAGACAACCATAGTTATTTCCTGCTGGAGCATTACCACTATTTACACCTGCAGGAAATGTGTAGGTACTACCTGTACAAAATGGCTCAGCAGTTTGACAACTACTTCCTTGACTATAAATGACTTGATGTGTTAAAATAATTGCTAAGATTATTAATAAGTTTTTCATCACGATTTAATTATGATTAGTTTATTTAGATAGGTCTTTTTGCTCTTTTTTTAACTCTTTCAATCGTTGTTTCATTTCGTCATACCACCCCTCATTTTTTGCTATACGATCTAATTCAATATCACTTTTTACGTATTCCATTTTGTGTGTTATGGCAAAAATTTCATAATTCACCATGTCTAGTGTTCTAACGTTTTTCTGTTGCGATGACTTAGATGCATAATTGGGATTCGTAGCTGTTACTTTTTGCGGATAAGACTCACCAGAAGATTGAAAAACACTTTTACCAGATATTGGTTGAACAGATTCTGATTGATTTTGAGAAAATGCACTTTGAATTAGTGCAAATTGAAAACAACACAATAAAAATAATGTGTTAGAATGAAATGACTGCAGTCTTCTAAATCTTGACATAATGAGTAATTTTATGTAATTTTTAACAAAATTACTACTTTAACGTGTGAAATCAAAAAGAGTTGCTTGAATTGTGTTGTAAAAAAGAAAAAACAGTAATGTTTTTGTGAAAAAAACTGATTATCAAGAAGGTGGTTTACACATCTAACCAGTCGATTTCTTTTTTAAGTAACAAAATAGTGTCACGTTCTGCTGTTGAAGGTTGGTAGTTGTATATCCACGAGGCATTAACAGGAAGCGACATCAAAATGGATTCTGTACGTCCTCCTGTTTTAAGACCAAATGTGGTGCCACGGTCGTACACCAAGTTGAATTCGACATAACGCCCTCTTCTATAGTTTCGCCAATCTAAATTATTTTCTTGATAGGGTTTGTTGCGTTGGTCTACTTGGTCAGTGTATATCTTTACAAATGAACGACCCAAATCGCATGAGAAATTAAAAAGGTCTTGTTTAGACAACGAATTACCTTCGTGTAAATGGTCGTAAAAAACACCTCCAATTCCCCTGGTTTCATTTCGGTGAGGGATGAAAAAATAGTCGTCAGCCCATTTTTTAAATCGCGGGTAAAAACTACTGTCGTGATGATCACAAACTTGTTTCAGAGCTTGATGAAATTCCCTTGCTTTTACAGGAACAATATAATGAGGAGTTAGGTCTATTCCTCCCCCAAACCAGTATTCGCCTGTATCCATTTCAAAATAGCGAATATTCATGTGGATTATAGGAACGAATGGATTGTGTGGATGTAAAACAATGGATACCCCAGTGGCATAAAACTCGTTGCCATCTAATCCAAGTTGTTGATTCATCGCTTCTGAGACAGGTCCATGCACAGCCGAAAAATTCACTCCGCCTTTTTCAATTAAATCACCATTTGAAAGTACACGTGTTCTACCTCCACCACCTTCATCTCTTGTCCACAGGTCTTCAATAAATATCCCTGCTCCATCAAGTGCCTCAATTCCTTGACATATCTCGTCTTGTATGCGTTTGAATGCTTCTGATATTTCGGTTTTATTAATGGACACGACCGGCTTCTTCAATAGTGAATTGGTTATATCTAATCACAAATACATTTTTATTCTCGTAGCCATTTTGTGCACCAATGGTTGAATAATGAATGTCATTGATTACGCCCTCATAATGCTGTTCAGATTTCAGCAAATTTTGTAAAATAAAGTGCATGGTTACATCAAATCCTTGCATCGCATACTTATCAGGATCAGTACCATATTTGTTTCTAAACAGTTGAATAAATTGTTGCGTTTTTTCGAGATTAAAATTAAGTGAAATAGAGGAAGGGTAATGAAGATTAAGTCGACGTTTGTAATCTAATTTTATTTCCTCAAAATTATCCCATTCTTTCAAACCATAAATGCGAATATCCGCTTCTTCGTAAGTCTTCGATATATTCCTCACTTTGTTCATTGTGGTCATGAAGTTTGCGGCAAACACTCTATTCGATGATGGTACGATAAAAATAGTTACCATGTCTTTATTGATGTGTTTGGAGATGTCTGCACCTGATGTCGCTCCTAAATTGATTTCTTTCAAAGCAGAACGGTGTGCTGATGCGGTTAATTGATCGTTAATACGCTTGCGCACCACATCATAGTTTGCTGCATCTGATTTTAATCCACTATTTACCAAAATGATATTACTTTTGGCGTGGTTTTTAATCAATTCATCTGCCATACCCTCAAGTAATCTTACATCTGAAGGAACAGAGGCAAATACATAACGGTTATCTTTCAAGTTAGATAAGGGGATAGGTACTGGAGCAAGCACAGGTGTTTTGTGTTTTTTTGCCCATTGTGCCACCGCTTTGGATGGACCAGGCATCAATGGTCCTATTATTAAGTCCCACTCTGTCGTTTCCATTTTTTTGAGCACATTTAAAGTCGTGAGCGAATCTGCTTTGGTATCAAATAATGTAACTGTAGCGTTTAACCCCATACGTGACAATGAATCAATTGCAAACTTTACACCCATGTAAAATTCTGTAGCAACTTTTGTAAACCGATTCATAACCGCATTTGGGGTAACACCGTATATTGCTCCGTTCATGTCGTAATTCATGGGGAGTAATACTGCAATGTTAAATTGATCTTTTGACTGAAAAATCAGTTCGTTATCAACTCGTTTGTCTTCGTATATAGGTGGTACTTGACGTACTTCAATTTCGTTTAACGATTCTTTTTTTAACGGAATAACTAACACATCTCCTGTACGAATTTTGTTTTGCTGAATTTGGTTGATGCGAACAAGTGTGTCTACAGGAACCATAAAGCGTTTAGAGATGGAATATAAAGTTTCGTGTTTTAAAACCGTATGCTCAATAAGCGAATCTTTGAAAATTACTTTGGTAGCATTTACAGGAGCGGGTGACACAATCTCACTTGATTCAGTGTTGACCAACGATTCATTTCCTTTTTCGATAATCAATTGCTGTCCAATCGAAAGACCTTCTGCCGCTTTAGGATTTAATTCCAAAAGTTCATCAATGGAAACACCGTATTCACGCGAGATTCCATATAACGTTTCACCTTGCTGAACAGTGTGGGTTTTGCCTGCTTTAGTAGGTACTTTGTCGATTACAGTTACTACAGGAATCCACACAACTTGTCCTATAGCAAGTCCGTTTTCAACAGTAGGGTTTTCTTGTATGATTAGATCAACGGGCACTTTATATGTCGTGTGTAACCCCCATAAGGTATTTCCTTGTTGGACAATGTGGACATAGAATTGTTTTCCATCTCGCTCTTGGATTTCAACTTCGCCAGGTTGGGCAAAAGAAATCTGAGCGAATGAAATGAGTGCAAATATGGTATAAACCCAATTCTTCATAGTTGTTATATTATTCCCACTCAATTGTTGCAGGGGGTTTAGAGCTGATATCGTATGTAACTCTATTTATACCCTTCACTTGATTGATGATTTTATTTGAAATTTTTGCTAAAAAATCATAAGGTAAATGGCACCAATCTGCCGTCATCCCATCTGTTGAAGTTACTGCTCGAAGTGCTACTGCGTTTTCATAGGTACGCTCATCTCCCATCACACCGACTGATTGAACAGGAAGTAAAATTGCTCCAGCTTGCCAAACGTCATCGTAAAGGCTATCTTCTTTTAGTCCATTGATGAATATTGCGTCCACTTCTTGTAGAATACGAACTTTTTCCGCTGTTACTTCGCCTAAAATTCGAATTCCCAATCCAGGGCCAGGGAAAGGATGTCTCCCCAATATTTTTGGATCCAATCCTAATGTAGCACCTACTCTACGCACTTCATCTTTAAACAAAAGTCGTAAAGGTTCTACCACTTTTAGTTGCATATAATCAGGTAAACCACCCACATTGTGGTGCGACTTAATTGTAGCAGAAGGTCCACCTGAAACAGATACTGATTCAATTACATCGGGATAAATTGTCCCCTGTCCGAGCCATTTTGCGTCTTTTACCATTTTTGATTCTTCATCAAACACATCTACAAAGACTTTGCCAATTGCTTTGCGTTTTTCTTCAGGATCTGTTTTTCCTGATAATGCCGCATAGAATTTTTCACTTGCATTGACCCCTTTTACGTTTAATCCCATTCCTTTGTAGGACTCTAACACATCGTTGAATTCGTTTTTACGCAACAAGCCGTTGTCGACAAAAATACAATGCAGGTTAGAGCCTATCGCTTTATGAAGTAACATGGCCGCTACAGATGAATCAACTCCTCCAGAAAGACCAAGAATTACTTTATCATTACCCAATTTGGCTTTTAATTCAGCTACGGTTTCTTCTACAAAAGATAGGGGAGTCCAATCCATTTTACACCCACAAATGTCTTTGATGAAGTTGCGTAACATTTCCATTCCCTCTAATGAATGATATACTTCTGGGTGGAATTGAATTCCGAATGTTTGTTCGTTGTCTATTTGATAAGCTGCAACCTGTACATCTTTCGTACTTGCAATGATTGTGAAATTGTCAGGAATAATTTTGATTGTATCTCCATGTGACATCCACACTTGCGATCCTAAGGATACACCTTGCATTAACACATGTTGTTGGTCAACAAAAGAAAGATTTGCACGACCATATTCACGCGTTGACGATGGTTGTACTTCTCCTCCAAAATTGTGGGCTAAATATTGTGCGCCAAAACACACTCCCAATAACGGAAGTGTTCCTTTTATTAACGACAAATCAGGTCTTGGTGACTTCTCATCACGAACAGAATGTGGTGATCCAGATAGAATCACACCTTTAATATTGGGAGTAAGCTCAGGTGCTTTGTTCCAAGGGTGTATTTCACAATATACATTAAGCTCTCTCAAACGACGAGCTATTAATTGGGTGTATTGAGACCCAAAATCGAGAATCAAAATCATTTCTTGCATGGGACAAAGATACTTAGTTGAAATGAATTATTTACGATTAACTCATAGATTTTGTTCGTGTCAATAGTATCGTTATAAATAATGAAATTGAATGGTTAATTCAATTGCTTGACAAGCTGTAATATCTATGAGTTAAATCCCTTTCTCCTCCAAAAAGCGCAATACATTTTGTTCAATGCGCCCCATTAAATTCGATAAATCTTCTTTGATAAATGTTTTGCCAGAAATTCGTTCGTACAATTCGATGTAACGTTCGGTAATTGTGCGAATAAAATCATCTGTCATTTCGGGAATTTGCTGACCTTCTAAACCTTGAAAATTGTGTGCAATAAGCCATTCGCGCACAAATTCTTTTGAAAGTTGCTTTTGTTTTTCGCCTTTGTCTTGGCGTTCTTGATAGCCTTCTGCGTAAAAATAGCGAGATGAATCTGGCGTATGAATTTCATCAATCAAATAAATTTCATCACCACGCTTTCCGAACTCATATTTGGTATCTACAAGAATAAGACCTTGTTCCTCTGCCATTTCCGTGCCCCTTAGAAAAAGAGCATGGGTGTATTTTTCTAAAATTTCGTAATCTTTTTCAGAAACAAGACCTTGCGCGATAATGTCTTCGCGTGAAATGTCCTCGTCATGGCCTTCCATTGCTTTGGCAGCAGGCGTGATAATTGGATGCGGAAATTTATCATTTTCGTTCATGCCATCAGGCATTGCAACACCACATATCACACGTTTACCAGCCTTGTATTCACGCCACGCATGTCCCGCAAGGTAACCACGTATAACCATTTCTACTCGAATAGGTTCACAGGCATATCCAATAGCGACGCTTGGGTCTGGAGAGCCAATTAGCCAATTAGGGCAAATATCTCGAGTTGCTTCTAAAAATAGCGTTGCAACCTGGTTCAATACTTGACCTTTGTATGGAATTCCTTTTGGTAAAATCACATCAAATGCAGAAATACGGTCTGTGGCAATCATGACCATATATTCATCTTTTATTGTATAAACTTCACGGACTTTTCCCTTGTATACATTAGTTTGACCTGGGAAATTAAACGAAGTGTCTGTAATTGTATTACTCATTGTTTTCTGCTTTATCAAATGCTTCTATTATTCTTTTTACTAATCGGTGACGAATGACGTCATTTTGGTTTAACTGTACAATGCCTATTCCGTCTATTCCATCCAGAATTCGGAGTGCATAACTCAGCCCAGAACGTTGACGATGAGGTAAGTCTACCTGCGTCATGTCGCCTGTGATTATAAATTTTGCTGTTTTCCCCATTCGGGTTAAAAACATTTTTATTTGACTTTCGGTTGCATTTTGCGCTTCATCTAAAATCACAAAAGCCTTATCGAGTGTACGACCACGCATAAATGCCAAAGGCGCTATTTCGATAACCCCGTTTTCTAAAAAATCCGTTAATTTTTCGGCAGGAATCATATCCCGTAATGCGTCGTACAAAGGCATGAGGTAGGGGTCTAGTTTTTCTTTTAAGTCACCTGGTAAAAAACCTAGGTTTTCCCCAGCCTCTACTGCTGGTCGGGTTAATATAATACGTCGAATTTCTTTGTTTTTCAATGCCCTTACAGCTAGTGCTACTGCGGTGTAGGTTTTTCCAGTTCCAGCAGGTCCTACAGCAAATACCATATCATTTTCATTCACTGTCTCCACCAATTTACGTTGGTTTAGCGTGCGCGCCATGATTTTGTTGCCGCCATTACCATGAACTAAAATCTCACCACCATTCGCTTCGACAACTTTTTGACCTTCTTCGAGCATCAAGTTATCAATGTTATTTTCAGTTAGCGAATTGTATTTATGGATGTGCGCCAAAATTAATTCAACTTTAGACTCGAACACGTCTAAACGTTCATCATCACCAATCGCGGTAAGTTCATTTCCCCGAGATACAATCTTAATTCCCGGGAAGAATTTTTTGATGTAGGCCAACTTTTCATTATTCACTCCGAACAATACAATAGGGTCTATTCCTTTGATTTCAAATTTTTTTTCTTTCAAGAGACGTGTAGAATGATGTTGTTTAATCTAAGTTATTCTAAAAATTGAATTAATTTTGGGTCAAAATTAGGAAATAATTCATTTATCTCTGCATTCTGAAACAACAAATGAGCATAATAACACTAACATCTGATATGGGGTTGCAAGACCACTACGTTGGTGCACTCAAAGGTTTTATACTTAAACATTCACCAAATGCAGTACTAGTCGATATTTCGCATCAAGTTCAACCATTCAATATCTTGCAGGCAGCATTTTTTGTTCAAAATTGTATTGCTGATTTTCCCGAGGGGACAATTCACCTTATAGCTGTGAATAGCGAACCGGTTATTAATTTTGGAAGACCAGAAGATGGTAAGTTTCCGAGTATCATGTTGTTTAAAGGGCATTATTTTGTGTCTACTGATAACGGTATTTTTTCGCTCTTGCTCAAAGAAGCTGAACCTGAAAAAATTTACCGAATAGATGGAGCTGTTTCATCTCCCGCTGCATTGCGATACCCAGCTAAAAATATCTTGGCTAAAGCCGCATCACAATTGGTAAATGGCATTTCGCTGGACGAAATAGGGGAAGAGGTTTCGCATTTTAATAAAGCATTTGCTGTAAATGCAGTTATTGAAGAGAATTTGATTAAAGGAAGTGTGATTCACATTGACCACTACGGGAATGCAATTACTAATATTACCGAGGAGTTGTTTAAGCGAATAGGTAAAGATGAACCATTTACCATTTTTTTTCGTCGTAAAGAGTATTACATTGACGAGATTAGTTTGTCTTATAGCGATGTTCCCGAAGGTGAAAAGTTGGCTTTATTCAACTCAGCGGGGTATCTCGAAATTGCAATTAATAAGGGTGTTTCAGGTAATGGAGGAGGAGCGAATTCGCTTTTTGGGCTTCATGTCAATGATGTAATTCGCATTGAATTTACTCCTAGAGGATCAAAATCAACGCTCGAATCATTATTTTAAGGTATGATAACACGAATTGTAAAACTAGAAATTAAACCAGAATACGCATTGCAATTTCGACAAACGTTTGCCGATAATCATGTGCGTATTGAATCTTTTCCAGGTTGCATAGAAGTTAGGCTTGTTCATGCATCTTCGGATGATCAAACGCATTTTACAATAAGTACTTGGGAAAATGAGCAGGCATTGGAAAATTACCGCCACTCGGAGTTATTTGGGGTGATTTGGCCTACGGTGAAACCGTGGTTTAAAGAGAAAGCTGAGGCTTGGACGACTGTTGGGTTTTAGACTGTAAGATTCAAGACTGCAAGACTGCAAGACTGCAAGACTCAAGACAAAAGACAAAAGACTCAAAGTTTCCCGCCTGAGCGGGAACTGCAAGATTCAAGACAGCAAGTCAAAAGACTCATAGCTTGTCCCGACTGAACAGGAACTTTAGGACAAAAGACTATAAGACAAAAGAAATTAGACTGATTAATAAATCAATTGTAAGATATTCCTTTATCCATAGTGGTGAATTAACTTTTCAAAGACTTAAACTATTCAATTTAACAGGTAGAGGTGTAGAATTTTTAAAAACTTTAACGTCCCTAAAAATCGCTCTGTCAAAAAAACCGTTAATTTTGGACAAAATCAAGCTTTATGCGCGCTTTGTATTTGAAAGAAATAAGGAGTTTTCTTAGCTCCATTATTGGTTATGTGTTTATTTTTATATTTCTGATTGCCAATGGACTTTTTCTGTGGTTTGTCAGCTACGATACAAATATCATGGAAGGAAATGTGGCGGATTTAATCCCGTTTTTCAATTTAGCACCAGTTATTTTTCTGATTTTAATTCCTGCTATTACGATGCGCTCTATAGCTGAAGAGAAACGTACTGGGACAATTGAGCTACTCTTTACGCGTCCACTTACAGACTGGAATATTGTATTTGCTAAATTTATGGCAGGTGTAACGCTCGTATGCATCAGTTTACTCCCTACATTGATTTATTATTTGTCTGTTCATTATTTAGGTAATCCTATCGGTAACATCGATCATGGTGCCACAATTACATCCTATATTGGATTGACGTTATTAGGAATTTCTTTTGTATCTGTTGGACTGTTTGCAAGTTCGTTGACACAGTCCCAAATTGTAGCATTTATCATCGCCATGTTCGGAAGTTGGTTTTTATATGAGGGATTAGAGTTAATTGGTTCGTTCAACATTTGGGGGGATTGGGATTTTCTATTTCAATATGTAGGTATAAAATCACATTACGATTCGATAATGAAAGGTGTGGTGGATACGCGAGATATCATCTATTTTATATCCTTCATTATGATTTTTCTTTTAAGTACACATACCGTTTTAAAAGGTCACAAACGCTAAAAAGATGCAGCAAAAAATCGGAAATAAATTATATGATTGGGGCTTTCTTTCTACAGTATTAGTAGGAATAATTTTTGTCAATATCATTGCGTCATTCTTTTTTTGGAGATGGGATTTAACAGAAGATAAACGCTATTCACTGACTCCGCAAACTAAAAACTTTTTGAAAGATGAGCAGAGTTTTGAAGACAAGGTTTTCTTCAAAATATATTTGGAAGGGAACTTACCCTCAGATATTCGCTTGATTCGTAATGCCATTGAAGATAAACTGAGAGACTTTAAAATTTATGCAGGAAATCGAATTGAATATGAATTTATTGATCCGAATGATGGTTCTGAAGTTGATGTAGATGATTTAGGTAGACAATTGTACGACAAGGGAAATGGAATAAAACCAACAGACCTAACGGTGCAATCGGTCAATCAAGTGAGTAATTTGTTGATTTGGCCAGGTGCTGTCATTACGTATCAAGGTGAAACAAAGGGATATGTTCAATTCTTTAATCGTTCACGCATATATTCAGGTGAAGACCTTTCGGGACTTGTTCAGGGAGCGATTAATAATTTAGAGTATAATTTACTGAATGGACTTCGTTTAGCTGTATCGGAAAAGAAACCGTTGATAGGATTTTTGCAAGGTCATGGAGAATGGAATGAGAACAGCACAATGGTGCTTCGGTCACTTTTATCCAAAAACTATGCGACAAAAAATGTGACAATTAATGATAGTGTTGGCGCATTAAATGGCTTTGATGGATTAATAATTGCGGGACCCAAAAATCGCTTTTCTGAAAAAGATAAGTATGTCATTGATCAATTTTTGATGCATGGAGGTAAATTAATGTATTTTGTTGACCCGGTTAAGGTTGAGCAAGATTCTCTATTCTTAAACGGTTACACACAAACCACTTCGCGCGCGCTGAATATAGCCGATCAACTTTTTCGTTACGGCGTTCGTCTGAATGAAGATTTAGTGGTGGATGGAGACTGTGGACCAAATTACATTCCAGGGCATCCGCGTAAAATTATGCCTTGGTTTTTCTACCCCCTAGGACACGGAACAGAACATCCTGTATCAAAAAATATAGACCCTGTCATTTTGCGTTATGTGTCTTCGATTGAGTTTGTAGGGAATGACACAAACAAACGCACTCCCTTGTTGACGAGTTCAGGAAATACGACCATTCGACGTTCGCCAGCACGAATCGATTACCGTTTTGTGGATTTAGAACCTCAATTTGCAACTGATCCAGATGATGAAGCCAATAAAGCGCTTATTGCTGGAATCATTGAAGGTGATTTTGTCTCCAATTTTAGAAATAGATTGGTCGATGAATTTGCACTCAATCCAGATGCTAAATTCACGGATAAAAGTATAAAACCATCTAAAATATTGGTTGTTGGAGATGCTGATTTAGTAACCAATAAGTATGATTCACTTTATTCGAAATCAACGGGGAAATGGGATTATAGACCCATTAATTTTGATGAATTCAAATACGATCCATTTGATCCGAACATAAACTCAGGTAAATCAATGCCGATGTTTATGTATGGTAATGCCGAATTTTTATTGAATGCCGTTGATTATATGATGGGAGATGAATCGGTATTGGGGGTTCGATCAAGAAGTATTTCAATTCGCCAACTCAATGAGGAAAAAATAAAACAAGAAGCTCGTTTTTGGCAGTTGATAAATATTGTTGTACCCATCTTGTTAGTTGCGATTTTAGGGATAGTATTGTTTTATATTCGCAAACGAAAGTACGCGCAACATTAAATTAAACCACTGGATATGCAAAAGAAAAAATTAATAGTCTTTATTGCAATTGTACTTGTAGTATCGCTTTTGGGGTACTTTAGTGGCAATCTTCTTTCAGGAAAAGGAAAGTCTAACCGAACGTTAGATGATTTTATGGTAGAAGATACAGCATCCGTAAACAAATTGATTATATCGAATAGCTTTGGGTTGAGTGTGACGGTAGTGCGAGGAGATGACGGATGGACAACATTAGAGGGAGATTGCATCCAACAAGAACCCATAAATAACATTCTACATACACTGAATAAAGCCGCAGTAAAATCATTCTTACCCCAAGCTTCAGTAGAAAATGTAAAGAATCAAATAACTGTTGATTTTAAAAAAGTCGAAATTTTTCAAAAAGGAAAATGGGTCAAGACATGGTATGTGGGTAATTCAACACCTGATCATTATGGAACCTATGTGTTGTTAGAAACAGCTAAAGAAGGAACTAGTAATGCACCAGTTGTACTTGAAATGAAAGGACTTAGAGGGACTATAGAACCTCGATTTGTAGCTGATTATCGCGCATGGGCTTGTACCAAAATATATGGGCATAGTATCGCAGATATACAAGGAATTAAATTGAAAAATTTCGAGAAGCCTGAAGCTAGTTTTGAGTGGAAACGAAATGGGACTCATTTTGATTTATATTGGAATGGCAGTAAACAGGGCAATTATGACACACTTCGATTAGTTCGTTACATGGAACGTTTTCAAAAAGTTCATTTTGAGTCACATAATTACACCATGTCCCAAGAACAAGCAGATAGTATGCGCAATACACTTCCGTACATCAAGTTTTCGTTAATCGAAAAGTCTGGGAAAGAAATTGGTTTGACAGCATATCGAAAAAAGCCTGATGGCGTGCGGTTTGATTTTAACGGTGACACTCTTCGCTATGATGAAAATAAGATGTGGGCATTTTTAGATGATGGCTTATTGGTTAAAATTCAATACTACGTTTTTGATCCTATTTTTGTGGATGGAAGCTTTTTTGTGTTGAAATAGGCTTTTTTAGAAATTAGACTGTTAGAAGCTAGACAAAAGACAATTTCCTCTTGGGTAGGTAATTATATTTCTCTGAAAATAACGTGTTGCGGTTACTGTCATCTAAGCGAAAAAAAACACATCATATTGCCACCTCGCTTGTAGTGAGCCAATCGAACTAACCAAGGGGAGAATTGTTCAATCTTTCACGGGCAAAACTGCCAATCTGCAATTTGTAATCTATAACCTATAACCATTGTTAATTTGATGTGAATAAAAGACTTTCAGCCTGTAGGAAATATTGAATTTTAGACACTATATTTGCAACTGAACATAACTTTGATCAAAATGCATTTTTTAGTTTCAAGTACAGCTTTATTAAAACACTTACAGAGTATTAGCGGCGTTTTAAGCACCAATAATTCATTGCCGATACTTGATAATTTTCTTTTTGAAATTACAGATGGGGAGTTGACCATTAGTGCGTCTGATTTGGAGACCACAATGAAAACAACAATGAATGTGGATGCCAAAGATTCAGGTAAAATAGCTGTGCCTGCGAAACAAATTTTGGAAATGCTTAAAACGTTTCCTGAGCAACCATTGAATTTTCATGTGAATACAGAAAGTTACGGTATCGAAATTTCTTCGGATAATGGAAAATACAGCATGGTTGGTCAAAATGGAGAGGAATTCCCTCGTACCATTCAAGTAGCAAATGCCAATAACATTCGCGTATCGAGTGAAATTATCGCTAAAGCAATCAATAAGACACTTTTTGCTACAGGAAATGACGATTTACGTCCAGTAATGAGTGGTGTATTTTGTCAGTTTTCGCCAAATGATATCATTTTTGTGGCTACAGATGCACACAAACTGGTTCGCTACCGTCGTACCGATTCAGAATCTACAGGATCTTCTTCATTCATTTTACCTAAAAAACCACTTAATTTACTTAAATCAAACCTTAAAGGTGATGAGGAAGTAATGGTAGAGTATAATGAATCTAATGCGGTCTTCAAATTCAATGATATCGTCATGACGTGTCGTTTGATTGATGGAAAATACCCAAATTACGAGGCAGTGATTCCTAAGGAAAATCCAAACGTGTTAACGGTGGATCGAATTTCGTTACTGAACTCAATTAAGCGTGTTTCTATTTTTGCCAATAAAACAACGCATCAAGTTCGCTTGAAAATGGCTGGTTCCGAACTTAAAATTTCAGCTGAGGATTTGGATTTTTCGAACGAAGCGAATGAACGTTTAACGTGTAATTATGTGGGAGAGGATATGGAGATTGGATTTAATTCACGTTTCTTAATGGAGATGCTCAATAACATCGAAACTTCTGAAGTGAAGATTGAAATGAGTGAACCAAATCGAGCAGGAATTATTTTACCAGCGAACTCCGAAAACGAAAACGAAGAAATCTTAATGCTGGTAATGCCTGTAATGTTAAATCGATAGGCATTAGTTTAGTTGGTTTTTTTCCAAATTATGACTTGTTTGGCTTAATTTTTGCAGTTTAGTTAAACTAATTCTAAGTTTTTGTGTTAGATTTAAAGAGCATTTTCACAAATTCTTGTACTGAAAAATAAGTTCACATGAAAGATTTAGGTTTTTCTTTTTTTGCTGTTATATTATCCGTTCCACTTTTTTTTGGTTGTGCAACTACTTACATCCGAGATACAGCAAGCACAGATCGAAAACAAGCTAGACAGGAAGCGATTCAAGAATCAATTAGAAAGGACTTTTCTGAATCAACTCGTTATATCAATTTTGGTTTTGGAGATGAATATATCGTAAAGCCACCCTCTTTTCGACCACTTGATTCACTATACAATGTCAGGTATTCAGAAAGTCAGTATGGCGGTCTTTCACGTAATCGTTCGAAAGAATTAGACGACCAAATTGCAGCTGTTTTTAAACGTGTGGTAGGTGATACTATTTTGTTTAAATACGAAATTGCGCATTTGTTCGGGGTAGAGGATGGAGACAGTATAAAGTTTGTTTCAGCTACTTATCTATTGGATGCGAATTACGAAGTTGAAAAAGTGAGCATTGAGTTTTTCTTTAGAGACCACAAGCGTTTTGCAAGACAATTTGCTGAGTTTATGCGTAGAGAATCCTTTATGCATTCGAGCTATACACCAACTCAAGAGGAAAATCAGTTTTATGCCTTTTTTGATTCGGGATTAAATAGCATTACTACAGCTGTTCGAAAAGGAAACTTTATCAGTCATATATTACATGTGATGCGTGCAGCGTCGATTCAAAAAACACTAAATACGGAAACGTTAATCAAGCAATTAATTGTATCTGATATTACGGCTCAGGTTATTGATTATAAATCAGTGAAATGGTCACCTGTTTTTACATTAGTGGATGAAAATAACAATCTTGAGGGGTATTATGTCGAACATGAATGGACGTATAAAAATGCAAGTGGAGAAGAATTTACACTGTTGCGAAGATTCAATTTGGATATATATTTTATCGTAAGTGAAATTTTAGAGGTCGATGAAATAAGTGATTAGTGGAGTTTTAACGCACCGTGTTGTTTTATCGCATACACTTTTTCTTTTCCGAACTCTTCAAGTAACGATTGGTAGTTGATTTCTGTGATCCAATTTCCTACGATAATCATGTCTTTTGTGTGTAATTCACTTTTGTCAAATTGATTGCCAAACACATAACAAATTTCTTGACCATAATTAAAGTTGATATGATTTGCCGAATGGGAGATTGTGATTTTAGGATAATCTATTTCAATTTTACCTTTGGGATAATCTACGATAACATGTTCAATTTCGATCCCATAGAAATTTTCTAAACTATGCAGTTGAAATCGAGTTTTTTCTGTGATGTTTTTTTGTCGTGAAAAGGTGAGTAATTTTCCTTGTTTACCATTTCGAATCAGTAGCATCGGACTTGATTGGTTAAGTACAATGACTTCGGGTAACGTATACTTGTTGTGCCATTTGAATGATTGATGAGAAACGAGTATCAATCCTAACATGATTGAAATGTAGATTACTTTCTTTCTGACGCTGATTAAACCCCAGTATACCAAAATAATGACGGTGTATAATCCAATCAACTCAATGATAGTTAATTGAAATCCTTTTGTCATGGCAAACGGCAATTGATTCACCCATTCTATAAACATTATTAATACAGTAACAATTCCCGTTAGTAGTAATCCAAATAATAGTCCCAAATACGGAATTGTACCAAATGAAATCACTCCTAATCCCACGCTTAATAATAAACCAGATAAGACCATGAGCCCAAGATTTGTAAGGAGAAAATAGTTAGGGAATTGATGAAAATAATACAAGGTGAGTGGGAACGTGCCTATCTGTGCAGCGAGTGCAACTGAAGTTCCCGTCCAAATTTTAGATAACAGCTTGTGTTGAAATTTCCATGATTTTTCTATTGGGGCTGAAAAAGTAAAAATTCCCAACATGGCCAAATAGGAAAGCTGAAAACCGATATCAAATAAATTAAATGGATTGATAATAAGCAATAGTAATGCAGATGCGAGTAGACCATTCATAGATTGATAGTGTTTGCCCAAAATGGAGCCGTATGCCACAAATGAAAACATGGTGACAGCACGATTAACGGAAGGGGAGAACCCCGTAATTCCAGCATAAGTCCATAAAATAACTAGAATAAGAACCAACTCCACCCATTTTGGAAGTCGACTAAATACAATTGAAAAAAGCCATTGTATAATAACCAAAAATATACCAACATGCAACCCCGAAACAGCTAATAAGTGCATAGCTCCAGCACCCGAAAACGCATCTTTAAGTTCCATTCTAATTTCAGATTTATCACCAAGTAAAATGCCTTTTGCTATACTTAGTACATCGCCACTCAAATGTGTTTCAAGGATTGAATGTATTTGCTTGTTCAACCAGGTGAATGGATTGAATGTGGAAGAATGAGTTGGGATAACATGAAATTGATTGTTTTCGCAAAATACTTGATAGTAGATTTGTTTATTATTCCAATACTGCTTGCCATCAAATTCGCCTGGATTATTTTTGTTTGATATAGGTATAATGTCTGCGGGGAAAATCAGTTCATAATTTGGACTCACATCTTTTGTCGAAGTATCAATGTATACGTTAATTTGTCCAAATACACGTTCTTTTCCCCAATCATTGAGTACATATTCGACTTCTGTAAGGCATTTGTAATATCGACCAGATTCTTTAACTTCTTGGATCTTTCCTTTGTAATAGGAGCCGACTACATTTCCAAAATAATTGTTTTTATTAGGAGCCTTACTTTCAATGTGTAGATTGAATCCAAGTGAGAAAAATGAGATATAAAGCCCAATAGCTAATACATTTCGCAATTCACGGAAGATAAAAGAAAATAAGACTGTCGAAAGAATAAAAAAAAGGAATAAAAAGCTAATAAACTGTGTGTTTACAGTGCTTTTCGAAAAGTAATGAGCTATTATTACGCCCAATACAAACGGAAGCAAGAGCTTCAATATAGGATGGTAGGTTTTCATTTAGGTAGGATAAAAATAATAATATTTGATACGATTCACAATTTTTCGCATAAAATTTGATAATTCATAGACCGTATAATTCTATCTCACATCTCTTTTGTTAAATTTGTCTCATGGATAAGAAAGAAGATAAATTAAAAGATATTATATCTCACGCAAAGGAATACGGTTTTGTGTTTCCTTCATCTGAAATTTATGATGGTCTAGCTGCTATATACGACTATGGTCAACTGGGGTCAGAGTTGAAAAACAACATCAAAACCTATTGGTGGAAAGCGATGACGCAGATGCATGAGAACATTGTAGGGATTGATGCTGCCATCTTTATGCATTCGGATACGTGGAAAGCTTCGGGTCACGTAGATGCTTTCAATGATCCATTGATTGATAACAAAGATTCTAAAAAACGCTATCGTGCGGATGTATTGGTAGAAGAGTATATCGAAAAAATTCGTCAAAAAATTGATAAAGAGGTTGAGAAAGGTTTCAAGCGATTTGGCGACGATTTTGACGAAGCACAATTTAGAGCAACAAACCCAAATGTACTTCGAAATGCTTCCAAAATTGAAGAAATTGAAAATCGCATGCGCGAATCGTTGGAAAAAGAAGACCTAGTTGCTTTCAAACAACTTATTGATGATTTGGAAATTGCGTGTCCAGTTAGTGGTTCAAAAAACTGGACAGAAGTGCGTCAATTTAATTTGATGTTTTCTACCGAACTAGGTTCTGTAGCAGGTGATTCAGCAAAAATATATTTACGTCCTGAAACGGCTCAAGGTATTTTTGTGAATTTCTTGAACGTTCAAAAGACAGGCCGCATGAAAATTCCGTTTGGTATTGCACAAATTGGAAAAGCATTTCGAAATGAAATTGTGGCGCGCCAGTTTATTTTTCGTATGCGTGAATTTGAGCAAATGGAAATGCAGTTTTTTGTTCGCCCTGGAGAAGAAATGAAATGGTATGACTACTGGAAATCAGAACGTATCAAATGGCACAAGGCGTTGAATTTGGGTGATAAAAATTACCGTCACCACGACCACATCAAACTAGCACACTATGCAAATGCAGCAAGCGATATAGAGTTTAATTTCCCGATGGGCTTTAAAGAACTAGAGGGGATTCATTCACGCACCGATTTTGACTTAAAACAACACGAAGAATTATCGGGTAAAAAGCTACGTTATTTTGATCCTGAGTTGAATGAAAATTACATTCCGTTTGTTGTTGAAACTTCTGTGGGATTAGACCGCATGTTTTTATCCGTACTTTCTGCTTCGTACAAAGAAGAACAATTGGAGGATGGCTCATCACGAGTAGTATTGACTATCCCACCTGCTTTAGCTCCCTACAAAGTAGCTGTAATGCCATTAACGAAAAAAGATGGGTTACCTGAAAAAGCACGCGAAATTATTGATAGCTTGAAGTTTGATTTCAACTGTCAATACGATGAGAAAGATTCGATTGGTAAACGTTACCGTCGCCAAGATGCGATAGGTACACCATATTCTGTAACAGTAGATCATCAAACATTGGAAGATAATACCGTTACTATTCGTGATAGAGATACGATGCAACAAGAGCGCGTAGCAATTAACGAACTATATCGAATAATTGACGAGAAAGTTTCTATGCGTAAGTTGTTAGTGTGATTCATTAGAAGATATTAAGATTGGATGAAATTTGAGTATTGGATTATGTAGTTAATTCAGATCCTTCCTATTTCTTAGTTATTCCTTTACTTAGTGATAAACTAAAATAATGGAAATATTGTTTAGATAATTTATATCGTTCAATATGTCTACTGTAAAGTAGTCCGATACTAATATATTTAGTTTGAATTTTTATTTCTGGATAAACAGTAATTATAGGTCGTTCAATTTCACTTATCGGTAAAAATCTAATTAGAATTAGGCCACTTGAAAGTGAGAATTCAATATTCGTATTTTTGTTAATTAGAAAATTATCTCCGATACCGATGTTTAATGGAGCTAAAGGAAGTAATATCCCATCCATAAAAACAACCCCTGATTTTATCCAATTTGTTCTAAAAAACCACCTATGTTTTTTTTCAGTTGTTAAATACCAGTTACTATAAAACCTTAGCGCAGTTCCACCACCAGCATCCGTCAGATTTTTAGGTTTACTTGAAAATAATACTGGCCCTAATTCAATAACTCCGAACAGGTGATGATCCAGCATGTTTCGAAACAATCCTTTTTCTCGCAATGCATCTTTTCGTTTAATTAGATCGTTGTTTTGAGCAAATAAAGAAAAAGGTAAGAATATGATGATTAAGAATTTGAGTATTGAAGACATAATGCTTGTCACATTAATTGGTTGTAGACCCGACAAATATAGGATATTTTTAGTTACTGATTTCTTGTCCTAAAATTTCGCAAAATGATTCCCCGTAATTATACCAGTAAAACGTAAATAGTTTATGTTCTCCTAGGATAATTTTGCTTTAAAATTAA
>ERZ869909.470-NODE-470-length-47563-cov-5.536158_pt1 | contig 47563 bp, 43 predicted proteins | sample MGYA00520892_ERZ869909 | MGnify/ENA primary metagenome ERZ869909 (study PRJEB32215, sample SAMEA104723947) | bioreactor metagenome | biome: bioreactor; feature: anaerobic bioreactor; material: water | place: China | collected 2015-03-12 ... | reverse complement strand
CATCGCCGCTGATCGATAGGATGGGGCAAAATGACCGACATCTCCCTTGAAACGCTGTGCGCCCAGGCGGACCATCACCGCGACCCGGTCAGCGGCGACGTGGTGCCGGCGCTGCGCGCGGCAACGACGTTCGCGCGCGACGAGGATGGCGAGCTGCCGGCCGGCTTGCGCTATTCGCGCTACGGCAACCCGACCGTGCTTCAGGCCGAGGCGCTGCTCGCCAGGGTGGACGGCGCGCGCGAGGCGCGGCTGTTCGGCTCCGGTCTCGCGGCGGCGGCAGCCGCGATCGGCACCTTGCGCAAGGGCGAGCATATCGTTGCGCCGCGCATCATGTATCACGGCGCGCAGGACCTGATCCGCAAGGTCGCGGACGAGCACGGGGCGGAAGCGACCTTCTTCGACCAGTCCGACCCGGGCGCGCTTGCCGCGGCCCTGCGTCCCGAGACGTCGATCGTGTGGATCGAGTCCCCGGTCAATCCGACCTGGGACATCATCGACATCGCGGCGGCGGCAGAGGCCGTCCACGGCGTCGGCGCGCGCCTTTTCCTCGATGCGACGGTGACGCCGGCGGTGACGACGCGCGCGCTCGATCTCGGCGTCGACATCGTCTTCCAGTCGGCGTCGAAATACCTCAACGGGCACAGCGACGTGCTGGCCGGCTGCCTGACGACGAACACCGTCGACGACCGCTGGGCCGAGATCGTCAGGCACCGCAACCTGACCGGCGGCGTGCTCGGCGCGATGGAGGCCTGGCTGCTGATCCGTGGCCTGCGCACGCTGCCGATCCGCTATCGCGCCGCCTCCGCCAATGCGCTCGCGATCGCCCGTCATTTCGAAGGGCACGCGCTGGTCGAGAAGGTGCTCTATCCGGGGCTCGAAAGCCATCCCGGCCACGCCATCGCGAGGAAGCAGATGACCGACGGCTTCAGCGGCATGCTGTCGCTGCTCGTGAACGGCAATGCCGATTTCGCCCGCGCGGTGACGCGCAATCTCAAGGTGTTCCTCGGCGCGGCGTCGCTTGGCGGGGTCGAAAGCCTGGTCGAGCATCGCGCCTCGGTCGAGGGTCCGAACAGCGTGGTTCCGGGCAACCTCATCCGCTTCTCGGTCGGCATCGAAAAGGTCGACGACCTGATCAGCGATATCGAGCAGGCGCTGCGCAGCGCAAGCGGCAAGGAATAGACGGCCGCCTGAATTCTATGGCGCCCGTGCGGCATCCTCTCGCGATAATTCTTCCAGGATCGGCAACCCGACAGTGCATGAATACACGCCGATCGTGCTGATGATCTCAAGAACCTCCATGATTTCGTCGACCGTCGCTCCATGATTGAAGCAATTCCTGATGTGGACGGCGAGTCCGTCGACATAGAGATGCGTGGTCGCGGCATTGATCGCTATGTAGATGAATTCCTTCACTTTTGGAGACAGGGCGCCGGTTGCCCAGGGAAGCGAGGACATGCGCAGATACGATGTGAAGAAATCGGGCGACAAGGACAGCACGCCCTCCCAGAAATCGGTCCAAAATCCGCGTTTTTCTATGAATTCCGCCTTCAGCTTCTGGCGGTAAGGATCATTCATCGCCTTTTCGATATCTTCCCCGAGCCCGCGTTCGCGCGCTTCGGCAATCAGGAGCGGCACGCCTATGGCGCAGCTGTGTATTCCCAGCACGCTGGTTAGTTGAAGGACTTCGCCTATTTCATCGCGGGTCGCGCCGCACTTCAGCGCATTCGCGATATGATGTCGTATTGCGGGCTCGTGGAGCTGGGTGGTCGCGGCGGATGTCGCGATGAGCAGAAATTCCTGCACTTTAGGCTCAAGGTGGCGGGATTTCCGCGCGGCGGCGACAAAGTCACCATAAGCCTTCAGGAAATCCGGCATCCGGTCCAGCATGGATTGCCAGCCCGGCCCCCAAGCGCCGAATTGTTGGACGAATTCCTGCTTGATCCGGGACGGGTCGGGAATAGGGTCAGCCATCAATATCCTCCAATGGCCATGGTTGTAAAAGCCGCGATATCAAGCGCCCTGGGGCTGGAGCGATATTTCGGCCACCAGCTTTTCCGTCAAAAGGGTCAGATCCTTTTTCTTGATCTTTCCGCCGGCCGTCATGGGCAGCTCGCCGGGCTGGTAGAAGAAGACCCGCCGCGGGACCTTCTGCGACGAGAGCTTGCTCTTGCATAACGAGATGATTTCGCCTTCGGTCAGGGACGCCGTGGCATCCAGCATCACCCAGGCAACCGGGACTCGACCGAGACGCCGGTCCTCCATCGAAACCACATAGGCCTCGCTGATGCCTTCGATCTGATCGATCTGGTTTTCGATTTCTGCGGGGTAGATATTGAAGCCGCCCACGGTGAACATGTCGTCCACGCGGCCGGAGAGATACAGATAGCCTTCCTCATCGAAGTAGCCCGTATCGCCGGTCTTGAAAAAGCCTTCCGCATTTATGGTCTTCGCGGTCTGTTCCGGCATGCCGTAATAGCCCGCGCCGACGCAGGAGCCGGGGTGGACGTCATGCAGATAGATCTCGCCGGGTTGTCCGGTCGGGGCATCCTGGCCTGTTTCGGTATCGACGATCTTGACACGAGCGTTCGGCAGCGGTTTGCCGACGGTCTTCAGCCGCCTCTCCAAGGTGTCGTGTTTGCTCGTCACCGTGGATAGCCCGCCGCACTCGCTCAGGCCCCACGCCTGCATGACCTCCCGGCAACCGAGCACCTCGATGATTTCCGTCATCGCCTTTTCAGTCAGCGGCGCGCCGGCGACATGACCGCCTCTGACGCTGGAGAGGTCTGTCTTCGCGATGTCTTCGTGATCGAGAAGCAGCCGGAAAACGCTCGGGGTTCCGGGAATATAGGTGACCTTCTCGGTTTCGATGAGCCTGAGCGAATTGGCCGCGTCGAACTGCTCGGTGATGATCACCCTCGAACCATTGTATATCGCCAGGCAGGCGACATAAAGCGCGCCCAGATTTGTAAAAAGCGGGACGTGACACAAAATTGTGTCGTCGGGCGTCAACTCCGCGATGGCGGACCAGTGGATGACGGTCGAGAGGTTGGTGACGTGCATCGACATTCCGCCCTTGGGAAATCCCGTCGTTCCCGAGGTGTACATGATGTTCATCACATCGAAGGGCGAAATGCGCATTTGCCGTCTCAGCAACTCCTCGTCATGCTTGGAGGAGCGGCCGGCCTCCATGACGGCGTCGTAGTGGAAGCGGCTTGGCAGCGGCCGCGTCTCGTCGACGACGATGACGGATTCCAGGGTAGGAAACCTCTCGCTCCCGAATTCCGCGGCGGCCACCGTCTCCGCCTCTGGAACCAGTCCGGTGAATATTCCCACCGCGTCGATCTTGCCCAGGAAATTGTCCGACATGATCAGGGTTTTCACGCCGGCCTGCCGGATCGCGTGATCGAGTTCGGCTTCGCGATAATAGCTGTAGATCGGCAGCAGGATCGCGCCCGTCTTGTATATCGCGAACTGGCAGACGACCCAGTCGAGCGAATTGGTCATCCAGATGGCCACGACGTCCTTCGGCTTCACGCCGATCTCGATCAGGCCTTTCGCGAGGTCCGAAGAAAGCCGGTCGAACTCCGCGTAGGTGACGTGCCTGTCCTTGTAGACGAACAATTCGCGGTCGCCATGAAGGGCGACCGCTTCGTCCAGCACCTGAAGCCACGTCCGGCATGCTTGGACATACCAACTCTCGGGCATCGACTTGTCTCCTCAATCAAGTTTGGCTGGAGCGCGCGGCAGCGCCTCACCCGGGGGAATCGGAGATTCCCAGTCCGGCCAGGATGAAATCCAGAATGCCGTTCTCCTGCTCGTCGCAGGGCACGTCGCGGAGATCCCAGGCCCGAAGCGACACGACGGTCGGGACGAAGGACACCAGATTGGCCGCCAGTTTCCGGTTCAGGCGCGGCAACGGCTGATGGTCGGATTCGTAATTGCCGATAAGGTCAGCGAAACGGCTGTTCAGCTCGAGTATTCTCGACATGATCACCTTGCGGTCGCGCGGCCCGAGCGAATGGACCTCGTTGTAGAGCAGCCGCAATTCCCTGCGATGCTCGTACATGATCCTGATCATCGCCCGAATGGATTCTACGAGCCGGGCCCGGGAACTGGTGTGTCTCTCCTGCGCATCGTCGAGCGCATGTATATAGAGGCCGACCACCCGCTCGCAGACCATGAACAGGATGTCGGATTTCGACCGCACATAATTATAGAGGTTGCTTTGCGAGATGCCCGCGCGCTTGGCGACATCGTGCGTGGTCGCAACGTGAAATCCCTTCTCGAGAAAGACGGAGATCGCGGCTTCCACGATTCGCTCATGCCGGTCGCTCAACAGGGTCGAATCACGAATTTGGGATAGGACGGGTCGTTCCATCTTATTTGTTCCTGCTTGCGGGATTGGTCTTGACGGCAAAAGTCTGCTCGCCGGCTTCAAACAGGATTTTCATATTCCGTATGGTCCTCGACCAGATTCCAGATTGCACGACCGATCGGTTTGCGCATTTCCTCGTAAATATGGCCGACGAGGCCAATGGAGCGGGCAACGAGGCCGAGGCCCCGGATCGCGCGCCATTCGATCCCGAGGTCGGACGCTATGGCGCCCACCGCGGCCGTCGCGTTGAACGTAAGATGCGATCCTCGCCGGGCGATGGCGGCTTTATGGATGTTCAGCATGAGCGTGACGTATTCGTCGGCCACGCCCAGTTCGCGCTGCATGGCCAGCAGTTTCTCCGCCCTCGGATCGATCGTGTGGTGGGGATGGCCGATGCCCGGTATGCGCTTTTTCTGATCGTAGTATTTCGCCACGAGCCGCTCGGCTTTTTCGGCCGCGCTGCCCTCGAATTCCTGCGCCTCCTCCTGAAGCATCCGGCCGACATTGGCCGAGGGGCCGACAAACGTATCTCCCACACCGAGCAAACCGCTGGCAAGCGCGCCCTGGAACGATTCGGGAGCGCCCAGCATCGTCATGCGCGCCGCAATGACGCTGGGCATCATGCCGTGCTCGGCGAGGCTGACGATCATGGCATTGAGCAGTTGCGTCTGCTCGGGGCGGGGCAACGTTCCCTGAATTTCAAGATAGAGCAATTCCGTGGCGCTGATCTTGCCAAGCAGGTCGTCGACGAGGTCGTGGCCTGCGACGGTGATGGTGTCCGCGGTCGAGCCGCCGACGCTCGTCCTTATAGGTCCGCCTCGGGCCATTATCCTGCCTCCGTTTTTTCTGGGTTTTCAAAGAAGTCGTTTCGCGGATCGAACAATCTCAGACGCAAAAGCCGCTCGGAATCCGGGGCGGACATGGCGACGAGGGAGGGGTCGACCGTCAACTCCCAGCCGCAGTTTTCCCGGATCCGGGCTATCGAAGCCGCCTCGTCGAGGCCCGCCAGAGGGAAGTAGCGGGTCAGCGCGAATGTCCCGTTCCGTTTCTCGAACACCCCCATATCCGTCACGAGGGTGGAAACGGTCGAGCCGTTGCTGGTCACGTAGGGAAGGTCTTCAACAAGACGGTCCCGGCGCTGGCTGATGACGACGACGACTTCGGACGCGCCCGCGGTAATGTCGTTCGCCCCGCCGGAGCCCACCAGGAAGCGCCCGTCGCCGGAGAAGGTGGAATTGATGTTTCCCCGGCTGTCGATCTGCCCCGCGCCGATGATCGCTATACAGCGGTTGTGGCGACCGGCCACATACATGCCAAGCAGGGACTCGACATTGGTGAAAGCCTTCGACGTCGGCAGGTTTCGGTGACTGAAGATGAAGGGCTCGCCGGGGCGCGGCGAGAACCCGTACAGGCCGATCTCGGCTACGAGTTCGACGCAGCGGGCATCTTCGGACTGCAATGCCGACGTGGCAAGCCAGGCGGCGAGATTCGCATAGCCGACCCCCGCCTCGATGATCCCGTATTCCTTCTCGACCACCTTCTCGCGCAGCATGTCGGCCGCCGCCACGACCATGCGTTCCATGGGAACCGCACCACGCTTGCGGGCACGGGCAACGAATGCGCCGTCGATCTCCCCGCGCCAGATATCGGGATCCGCGCTGCTCTTTAGCGAGGCGACGCGCTCCTTGCCGAGCTTCTCGACATAGTCGGCATGATCCTTGGTGCCGAAAATCCACTTTTCCGTCCATTGCGCAAAATCGTCTTCGTTTTCCGACGCGCTGCGCAGCTCCATGAAGAAATCCCGGTCGTCGACGTAATCGTCGACCGGGACGCCTTCCGGCGTGAATATGCCGTAAGGGTGGCAACCCAGCGGTGCTTCGGAAATGCCGAGCACCCGGTGCGCCGGAATTTTCATGAGCGCGGGATTGCGCATTATCTCTTCGCTCGAAACGATCTTCTCGACCGTCGCGATCACGCCATGCCGGCTTGCAAACGCCGCGACTTCCGCCTCGCCGAAAGGCGGCGACAAGAGAATGTTGCCCTGACGGTCCGCCGCCAGACCGTGAACGAAGGTGATGTCGGGCACCAGGGCCCGAAGGACGCCCACCTCGCCTTCTCCGAAGGGGTCGGGCACCCGCGCATAGCAATCGTTCTCCGCCAGCGAGCTGCCCGCCCAGGACCGGGTCGGGTAGAAGGGAACGCCCAGCGCGCCGGCGGCGAGCCGTTGATACAGCGCCAGCAGCGACAGGTTGGTTATCTTGATGTCGCCGCGGTTGATCGCCTGCTGCAAGATCCGGTTCGGCGCCGGGGTGGGATAATTCTCTCCAACGAAGGTCGCCTCGATATGCCGGACGAGGCCGGTGGAGACCAGCGCGGCCTGACTGGCGACCAGGCCGGAGCCGACAATGGTGAATGCCGGGCTCCGCCCCTTGAAACAACGCACCAGCGCGTTGGAAATCGCCATCGGCCTGCCTTCGGAATAGGCGAAATGCAGAACCATTCCCGCCTTGACATGCCGGCGGAGCGCGGTTTCCAGATCGATGACCTTCGACGGGGAACTGCGATCATCATTGATCCGGAAGAGCTCGTCGATTTCCGCGTCTTGAACTGATTTCGTCATCTGCTCATTCACCCAGCGTCCTGAACACGCGGTGCGCGCTCTTCCAGAGCAGCGCCTCCCTGGCCTCGGGGCGAATTTCAAGGGCTTCGATCTGCTCCAACGCGTCCTGATGCGTCATGACGGGAAAGACGGTTCCCCACAGGACCTTGCCGCGGCCGCGGCTGTCGAGGAACCGCACGAGATCCCTGTCCCAATATTTTGGCGCGTGAGCGCCGGTCCCGATGAACAGATTGGGATGTTTCCAGGCCATCGCGATCAGTTCCTGAACCCATGGCCAGCCTGTATGCGACGCGACGATCCGCAATTCGGGGAAGTAAAGCGCCACGTCGTCGAGCAGGATCGGCTGGCCCATCGCCGAAGGCATCCGCTCGGCGGAATGGCCCGTCTGGATGATGACCGGCACGTCGAGTTCGACGCATTTCGCGTAGACGGGATAAAGATCGCGATGATTGAGGGGTATGCCGTAACCGTGTGCATGGATATGCGCGCCCTCGAACCCGTGCTCGCGCACGGCGATTTCGAGTTCCCGCACCGCGCCCATGCCCTTGGAGACATCGATGCCGAAGAGCCCCCCAACCCGGTTCCCGCTTTCGCGCATCAGGGCCGCGACGTCTTCGGCTTCTATTGAAAAGAGCGGTCTCTTGGTTGCAAAGCTCCACATCTTGAACGAGGGCACGAACACCTTGCGGATTCCGTTCGCATCCATCATGCGCACGAAGGCTGACGCGTCGTAGCCCTTGAGCCGGTCGTCCATGCTCCACCACCCGACGATATGCTTGAGCTCGTCGTTTTCGAGGTAGATGCGGCTCAGGCCTTCCGGGGTGAAGATGTTCGACCAGTAGTCGATATATTGCGGCTTGTTCATGCGCCCGCACCCTCCTGGCGTCCGGGCGCCGTCAGCTCGTCCCCGAAGGCCTCGATCGCCTCGATGAAGGCGCTGTAACCGGCGGGCATGGCAGCGAGCGCGATGGCCTCGAGGATCTCGGCCCGCGTCGCCCCGTGACGCAGGGCGCCGAAGCCGTGAGAGCGCACGCTGCCGCCCGACCGTATCGCCGTCGAGCAGGCCAGGAGAATGAGCTCCTTGTATTTGCGGGGAATTTTGGAGTCTCGCTCAAGAACCTGTGCCACATGCGCGGAGATGGCGGCCGCGGTGCCTTCATCGAAGGAGCGCGTCACCTCCAGCCAGTTGTAATCGCGGTCAAATTTCACTTGATGCTCCTCAATTCCCCGCCCGTGCGGCCATCTTCCGACGCCGCTCAACCCTGCGGTTTCGTTCCTTCCAGGATGAGCAGGCCGGCTTCCTTGCCGGTCATCCCTTCACGGACGCCGAGCTTTCGCGCCGGCTCGTTGACGATGTTGACGATGCCCGAGTCCCAGACGTCCTGCGCGTCGCCGATCCGGCATGTGTCGATCGAGCAGACAGCGACCGGCATCCCCTTCTCCTCGAAAAGGGGCATGCCGTTGAAACCCGAGCCATCCGCGGATTCGCCGCCGTCGATATTGACGATCCCGCGCAGATCGAACGGCAATGCGAAGACGTATTTCGCGAACGCCTTTCCGGTGTGGCCCGCCATGACCATGAGCGTGTCCTTCATCCGCTCGTCGCTGTAGATGACGGTGTCGATGCCGATGGCCTTGCCTGCGGGAGTGTCGGCAAGCACGATCTGCTTGCGCTCCGTCGGCGGCTGCGGCTGCGGCGTGTTGAGCAGGATCTTCGCCGCCTCCTGGACTGTCATGCCGACCTTGACGCCCATCTGCTCGGCGATTGCGTTCACCGCTGACAAGGTGCCGCGCTTCCAGATATCCTGGCCGTCGCCGACGCGGGCGGAAGAGGCCTTGGTCGATGCGCCGGGGATGCGCAAATCCTCCCAGTATTTGTGCCCGCTGATGCCGCCGCGATCTTTGCCCATACCGCCGTCATGCGCGATAATCCCGCGCGGCCGGGCCCTGGCGGCAAGCTGCGCCGAACAGGTGGCGGAGTGGGAGCCGCAGACCAGCACGTCGGAAACGTCGCAACGGCTGTCGACATAGCCCATGGAGTCCATCACGAGGATCCGCCCCCGTTCATTTTCGTATTCGACAGAGACGGGCCAGCCGGCGTCCTGCAAGTATGATTTGTCAGCCATGTCGAAAATCTCCCAAGTCGAATTGCCAGTGTGTAGTCATCGGATCATTCCCGCTGCCTGGGGCAGCCAGAAGGTGAGCGCTGGAAAGGCGATCATGATGGTCAATGCCAGCAGTTGAAGAAGCACGAAGGGAACGATGCCGCGATAGATGTGCGACATCGTGATCGATGCAGGCACGGTGCCGCGCAGGAAGAAGAGAGCGACGCCGAAAGGGGGGGAGAGAAACGAGGTTTGCAGGTTCACCGCGATGACGATGATGAACCAGGTCATGAAGTAGAGCGGGCCGCTCTCGCCCAGATGGGCCGAAAAGTCCGCGCTCACCAGTGTCGGCGCAAACAACGGCAGCACGATCAGCGAAATCTCGATCCAGTCGAAGAAGAATCCAAGCACGAATACGAGAACGTTGAGGAAGATGAATATCTTCCACGCCGAATCGATGTTCAGTGCCGACAGCATGCCCATGATGACGTCGTCGCCGCCCAGGGCACGGAACACATAGGCAAACAAGGTTGCGCCAAACAGCACGTAGAAGACCATCGCATTGGTCGTCCCGGTGCTTTTGAGGATCTCCTTCATCGTCGCGCGGTCGAGCCGGCCCTTGAACAGCGCGATCAGCACCGCCCCCATGGCCCCGACGCCCGATGCTTCCGTCGGCGTCGCCCACCCGACGAAAATCGATCCCAGGACGAGGACGATCAAAATGGTTGGCGCGACGAGGCTCTTGACAAGCAGCATGATCAACTCGCCGGGATTGACCGGTCCCGCATCGGCGGCCATCGACGGTGCCAGCGACGGCCGCAGAAGGCCAATTCCGATAATGTAAAGGAGGTAGATCCCCGACAGGACCAGTCCCGGTATGATCGCGGCCGCGAACAGGATGCCCACGGGCACCGACAGCTGCTCGCCCAGGATGATCAGCATGATCGATGGCGGCAGCAAAATCCCCAGCGTCCCGGCGGAGGCCACCACGCCGGAGCTCAGCTCTTTCTGATAGCCTTGCGCGAGCATGGCGGGCAAGGCGACCAGCGACAGCATGACAACGGAGGCGCCCACGATTCCCGTGGTCGCGGCCATGATGACGCCCATCATCATCACGGAAACCGCAAGCCCGCCCGGGACGCGCCGCATGATGACTTGAAGGCTGTGAAGCAACTCGACCGCCACGCCGCTGCGCTCGAGGACGATGCCCATGAATATGAACATCGGGGCGGCAACCAGGACGTAGTTGGCCGCGATTCCGCCCCATACCCTCGGCATCCAGTTGAAGAACTGGACCGGCATGAAAACATCCAATGCGATCCCCAGGAAGCCGACGAGGATGGCCGTTCCACCCAGCACCGAGCCCACGGGAAATCCCATGAACAGTCCGATCATGAGAGTGCACAACAATACCAGGGCGAGATTATCGGCGAGCCAGATCATCACGACGAGACCTCATTGTGATCCGCGCCGTTTACGCGCTCCCCGATGGCGAGCACGGCGACGCTTCTCAATCCGACCGAAAGACAAGCGAGCAGAAACAGGAAGATGCCGGTTGCGATGATCGCCTTGGGCACCCAGCGCGCGGGCAACCCCTGCCCCAGTTCGGAACCCTCGTTCGTCATCCACGCGATGAAGGCATAGTCGATGCTGAAATAGAGTCCGACCAGGCAAAAGGGGATGGCGAGAACGAGAATGCCGAACAACTCGGCCCATGCCCGCCCTTTTTGAGAAAACCCCTGGGAAAGCAGGTCCACCCTGACGTGCTTGTCCTTCACATATGTGGCGCCGAACCATACGCTGAACAGAAATGTATGTATGTGCCATTCAAGCTCTTGAAAGCGCGTGGATGTCATCATCGGTATTCTGAAGCCCAGCTTGCGCGTGGTGACATCCAGAACGATCGCAACGGCGAGAAAGAGGAAGAGCCAGCTGGCGACCGTCGCAAGCGAGAGCAGCAGCCGATCGATCGTATCGCTGACCCAAAGAAGGCGCCTCATCGGCTTATCCTTTGATTTTTCAGGTTATGTCGGCAGCCTATTGGAGATAGCCGATCGCCCGCCAGACTTCGTAATCCTCGCGAAACTGGAGATAGGAGGCGTAGACGCGGGCGAAGTTCTCGCTTTCGCTCGATATTTCGGACACGACGTCTTCCCATGCCGTCCCCAGCGCGGAAAGGATTTCGGGCGACCACTGCTTGATCTCCACCTCGTGCTTGTCGCGCATTTCCGCGAGCGCCTTGAACTGGATGCCTTCGCCCTCTGCGATCATGTCTCGGAGAAGATCGCCGCAGGCCAGTTCGATGACGGCCTGGTTTTGATCGGACAGGCTGTCCCACTTGTCCTTGTTTATGAAGATCTGGAAGAAGCTCGCCTGCTGATGCCAACCCGGAAAGTAATAGTATTTCGCAGCCAGGTAGAGGCCAAAATCCTGATCCATCGACGGTTGGCCGAATTCCGTGGCGTCGATGACGCCAAGCTGGAGCGCCTGGAAAATCTCTCCGCCGGCCATGAGCTGCGTCGCGACGCCCAGCTTGGCCATCACGCGGGCGCCAAGCCCCGAAAACCGCATCTTCAGGCCGTCAAGGTCCTCGACGCGGTTGATTTCCTTGTTGAACCACCCCGACGCCTCGGGGGGCGTCAGCCCGCAGGGTATATTGTGGATATTATGCGCGGCGAACAATTCGCGCGACAGCTCAAGCCCCCCGCCATAATACATCCAGGCAAGGTATTCGCCGATGGGCGGCCCGAAAGGGACCGAGGTGAAGAGCTCGAAAGCCGGATCGATGCTGGCGAAGTTGGTCGCGCTCGAATACGCGCCATCCACCGATCCTCGCGATACGGCCGGAATGGCTTCCATCGCAGGCACCAGGGCGCCCGGCTCATAGATCCGCAGATCGATCGTGCCGCCCGAAGCCCGCTTCACCCGTTCGACAAGCTTGGGGCCCGCCTCGCCGATGAGCGAAAGGCTGGCCGGGTAAGCGTTCGCGATGTTCAGCCGCGCCTTGTCCTGCGCGTGCACGCTCCCAGCGAGCAAAAAGGCGGCAACACCGGCCGCGAATGCAAAACCTTTCCCTTGCATGGACGAATCCTCCCATTTGGCGCAAATTTGCGGCGTATATCCTCCATCCGCAGCGGCACCCTAATGCGAAGGTAGGGTAACGTCAATCCTGATTGATCAATCAGACATAATTTTCTGATTGATTGATCAGACTTGATTCGAGTCGACGGCACGGCATGCGGGAAGCGCGTCCCTTCGCCGCCGAAATCCGGGTGTTGTCGTAGGGGATCGACGACGGCAACGCCGCTTTGGAGTTGCGGGCGTCACCGTCTCCTTGTCACTTCCTCATCAGTGGATCGTTGAGGGCGGGCGGAAGGCCAGGTCTGAAGACCGAGGCCTGCTTCAGTCCCGGGGGTCCAGTATGTCGCGCAGAGCATCGCCGACGAGGTTGATCCCCAGAACGGCGACGAATATCGCCAGGCCCGGCCAGAACGAAACCCAGGGCGCCGTTTCCAGATATCCGGCGCCCAGCCGCAACATGGATCCCCAGCTCGGTGTTGGCGGTTGAACGCCCAGGCCGAGAAAGCTCAGTGCGGTCTCCGCCAGGATGGCAGTCGCCATGCTCACCGACATCTGGATCACGATCGCGCTCATGATGTTGGGGAGGACGTGCACGGCCATGATCGACAGATGGGTGTTGCCGAGCGCGCGGGCGGCCTCGACATATTCAGTCTCGCGGACGCTGAGCGTCTGCGCGCGTGCAAGGCGGATGAAGATGGGAACATAGACGATCCCGATGGCGACCATAGCGGTCGTCAGGCTGGAGCCGACAGCCGCCGTCAATGCAAGGGCGAGCACGATCACCGGAAAGGCCATCATGGCGTCCGTGAGGCGCATTATCACATAGTCGTCCACGAAGCCGCGGAAATAGCCGCTCAGAAGACCGACGGGCACGCCGATGCCTGCCGCCAGCAGAACGGCGATCAGACCGGCCTGGAGCGAGGCGCGCGCGCCATAGATCAGCCGGCTCAACACGTCGCGCCCGATCTCGTCGGTTCCCAGCCAGTAGGTGCTGCTGGGGGCTTGCAGGATCGCGCCGAAATCCGCCTTCAGCGGATCGTAGGGGGCGACGGTGTCGGCCAGGATCGCGGCCAGGACGAGGGCGGAAACGATGACGAAGCCAAGCAGGGCCAGCGGTTTGCGGAGCAGCTTACGGAAAATGCGCGGCATCATTTTTCCCGGATACGAGGATCGAGCAGCGAATAGGAAATGTCGGTGATCAGGTTGATGACGATGACCGAGACGGCAAAGATCAGGACGAGGCTTTGCAGCATGGTCAGGTCGAGGCGAAGCACCGAGCCGTAGATGAGACGCCCGAAACCGGGGATGTTGAAGATCGTATCGATCACGACGACATTGCCCAGCAAGGCGGCGAATTCGACACCGAGGACGGTGACGAGCGGTATCAGCGACGTTCGCAGGGCATGGCCCAGCACCACGGCGCTTTCACCCAACCCCTTCGCCCGCGCCGTGCGGACATAGTCGCTCTTGAGCACTTCGAGCATGCTGGAGCGGACGAGCCGCATGAAGATGCCCGTGGGGCGCAGGCTGAGCGCGAGAGCGGGCAGGAACGAATGATGCAGGCTCGCCACCCAGTCATCCTGCCATCTGACGAAGCCCGAAGAGGGGAACCACGGCACCTTGAGGGAAAATGCGTAGATCAGCAGCATCGCGACCCAGAAACCGGGGATGGAGATGCTGGAAAGGCCGGTGAAGGTGGCGGCCACGTCGGCCGACCCGCCGCGCCTCGTCGCGGCGATCACGCCGAGGGGAACACCAAGGAGAAGGGCGATGGCGAGCGCCATCAGCGCGATCTGGAGAGTCACGGGCAGGGCAAGGGCGATAGCCCGCGATACGGGCGCGTTGTCGACCATCGAGCGGCCCAGATCTCCCTGAAGCACGCCGAAAAGCCAGGAAAAATACTGTTCGTACAGCGGCCGGTTGAGGCCGAGCCTTTCGCGCATGGCTTCGAGCGCCTGCGGCGTCGCCTCGATGCCGAGGGCCACGCGAGCGGGGTCGCCCGGCAGAATCTGCATTACGAAGAAGACGATCAGCGTAATGAGAAAGAGGACCGGGAGCGCGGTCAGGGAGCGGCGTAGAATGTAGCTTGCCATGCGGCCTGTCTTTTCCTGCCTTGCGGGTCGGTGAGGGGGAGGAGGGGCGGCTCGTGCCGCCCCTCCTCATTGCCGGCCTATTCGGCGAGCCACACATCCTCGAATCGCATCATGGAATCGGGGATGTGGCGATAGCCCTTGAGTTCGTTGCGATACGCCTTCATCTCCTGAAGGTGGTAGGTGAAGACATAGGGGAAGTCGCGATTGAACACGTCGAGCGCAGCGCGGTACAGGTCCCGCCGCTCGGCCTGATCGATGCTCGAGCGGGCCTTGTCGAGCAGTTCGTCGAGTTCGGGGCTTTGCAGCTTGCTCCAGTTCGGCCCGCCCGTGCTGTGGAACCACGGATGGGAGCTGAGGTCCGGATCGTTGCGCGGGCTCAGCTCGATCTGCGCCGCGGTGTAGTTACCCTCGCCCAGACGCGATATGATCGATCCGAACTCGGCTTGCTGGATGTCGAACCTGATGCCGACTTCCTGGCACATCGCGGCGTAGATGGAGGCGACGCGAATGCTCTCCTCGTCGGGCGTGATGAGCAGCTGGAAGCTGAAGCCGTCTGGAACGCCGGCCTTGGCAAGAAGCTCGCGGGCGCGGTCGAGATCGCGCTTGGGAGCCTCGTCCTCGTCGTCGACGACCCAGGTTGCCGGGGAGAACGGGCCGATGGCCGGAACCGCCGCATCGCCGAACACGGTGTCGACGACGACCTGTCTGTCGATGCAGGCGCTGACCGCGGCCCGGCGCTCGGCCGAGCCGAGATCGGCCGTTCCGGTGTTCATCCACATGCCGCGGAAACCGAGGCCGCCAATGCTGCTCAGCGTGATGGCCGGATTGTCCTTCAACTGCTTCACGGCCTTGCCGGGCACGGTGTTGATGATGTGGACCGCCCCGGATTCCAGGTTCATGACGCGCGCGTCGACATCGACGAACGGCCGGTAGACGATCCTGTCGAGATAGGGCAGGCCGTCCTTGAAATAATCGTCGAAGCGCTCGAGGACGACGCGGTCGTCGCGGATGCTCTCGACGAACCGGAACGGGCCGGCGCCGACGAGGACCTGCGAGAAGTTGCGGCCATGCTCCTCCGCCGCCGTCGGCGAGACCATCATGCCCGACCAGCTCGCCAGCGCCACGAGGAACGCGCCATAGGGCTGGCTCAGCGTGATGGTGACGGTCAGCGGATCGTTGACGGTCACGGTGTCGACGAAGGCAAGCTCGCCGGCGCGCGCCGAACCGAATTCGCGGTCGCGCATGCGGTCGAAATTATACTTGACCGCTTCGGCGTCGAGCGGGGTGCCGTCATGGAAAACAACGCCGTCGCGCAGATGGAAGACGAACGTCATTCCGTCGTCGGAGACCTCCCATTCGTGGACCAGGCCGGGCTTGACCTGAAGGGACTCGTCGATTTCCAGCAAGGTGGCGAAGATGTTGTGAATGACGGTGCGCGCCGCGTTGGACGTCGACAGGTGCGGATCCATCTCCGGCGGATCGTCCGCCAGCGCCACGTTCAGGACCCCGCCACGAACGGGATCGGACTGCGCCCATGCCGGCACGGCCATCATGACGCCCGCAATCGCGGTCGCCAGCAACCAGTTTTTCGTTCCCCTCATTCCAGTTCTCCTTTCTCTATTGTTGGAATGGCACTGTGTCGCAGCCCGTCGTTCTCAGCGGCGGATGCATGCTTTCAGATGTCCCGGCGCGACCGATTCCAGTTGCGGTACGACGCTGGCGCATTCGGGGGTCGAGATCGGGCAGCGTGTACGAAAAACGCAGCCGCTCGGCGGATGGATCGGCGATGGGGTCTCCCCCTTCAGGATGACGCGGTCGCGCCTGGCGTCCGGGTCCGGGACCGGCGCGGCGGAGAGAAGCGCCTGCGTGTAGGGATGCACCGGATTGGCGTAGAGCTGCTTCGTCGTCGCGACTTCCATCACCCGGCCGAGATACATCACGACGACCTCGTCGCAGAGATATTCGACGACCCCGAGGTCGTGGGCGATGAACAGCATGGTCAGGTCGAGGCTTTCGCGCAGGTCCTTGAGCAGGTTGACCACCTGCGCCTGAACGGAGACGTCGAGCGCGGAAACCGGCTCGTCGGCAACGATCAGCGACGGGTCGACCGCCAATGCGCGCGCGATGCCTATCCGCTGGCGCTGGCCGCCGGAAAACTCATGCGGATACTTGCCCAGATGGTCGGCGCCGAGGCCGACCTGTTCGAGGAGCTCGACCACGCGCGCCCGCTTGGCCTCGCCCGAAGCCAGCCGATGAACCCGCAATCCCTCGGCGACGAGCGCCTCGACGCTCATGCGCGGATTGAGGCTCGCGAACGGGTCCTGAAAGATGATCTGCATGCGGCGGCGATAGGGCCGCAGCGCCGCTTTCGGCAGGGTCATCAGGTCGACGCCGTCGAAGACGATTTCGCCGGAGGTCGGTTCGACGAGGCGCAGGACCGCACGTCCGGTCGTGGTCTTTCCGGACCCCGATTCGCCGACCAGCCCGACGACATGGCCGCGCCTGACCTCGAAGGAGACGTCTTCAACGGCATGGACCTGCAATTTTTGCCGCGAGAACAACGAGCCGCGAACGGGAAACTGCTTGTAGAGGTTCCTGACCGAAAGAAGCGGCGGGGCTTCATCGGGATGCGGCGGCGCGATGTCCTTGGCCTGGGATGCGGTCATCATTGCGCCACCGCCTCCTGGCGCAGATCGATATCCTCCCAGCGGGCGCAGCGCACCATGTGTCCCTCGCCGCTGTCCACGAGGGCAGGTATGGATTCGGTGCAGTCCGGCGAGCGGACATAGGCGCACCGGGGATGGAAGGTGCACCCCTTCGGCAGGGCGTGCGCGCCGGGCACGTTGCCGGGGATGGGAACGAGCCGGTGCTGCCGATCCAGAGAGCGGTCGACCCTTGGAATCGAATTCATCAGGCCGAGCGTGTAGGGCATCCGGGGGCGGCGGAAGATGTCGCGCACGTTCGCTTCCTCGACCGCGCGGCCCGCATACATGACGACCACCCGGTCCGCCATCTCCGCAACGACGCCGAGATCGTGGGTGATGAAGAGAATGGCCATGCCGAGTTCCGACTGGAGCCGCCGCATCAAGTCGAGGATCTGGGCCTGGACCGTTACGTCGAGACCTGTGGTCGGCTCGTCGGCGATCAGCAGCTTGGGGCGGCAGGCTAGCGCGATGGCGATCATCACGCGCTGCCTCATGCCGCCGGAAAGCTGGTGCGGATAGGCGTCTGCCCGGCGTCGCGGCTCGGGGATGCCGACCAGGTCGAGCATTTCCACCGCGCGGACGTTCGATGCCGAGCGCGAAACGTTTTCATGCACGCGGATCGCTTCGGCGATCTGCCGCCCGACGGTGTGGACCGGCGTCAGGCTGGTCATCGGTTCCTGAAACACCATGGAAATGTCGTTGCCGCGCACGGCGCGCATTTCCCGCTCGGAGATGGCGGCGAGATCGCGGCCCTGGAACAGTATCTGCCCGCCGGCGATACCGCCGGCGCGCGGCGGTATCAGCCGCATGATCGACAGGCTCGTGACCGACTTGCCCGAACCCGACTCGCCCACAACCGCCAGCGTCTCGCCTCTGCGCACGTTGAAGCTGACGCCGTCCACGGCCCTGACCGGCCCTTTTTCGCTGCGAAAATGGGTTTGCAGATTCCGGACGTCGAGGATGGGATCGTCGGGCAGTGCTTGCGCCATCAAAACCGTCTCCGGGCGTAGCTGGGAACAGGAACCATGAGCATGAAGACGCTAGTCGAAGACGCAGCGGGGGAAGTAGAAGGAGACCACCCAGTTCGGCGCGTCGACGATCTCGGAAATGCGAAGGTCGCCGCAGGTGGAGACGAGCATGTAGGCATCCACGGGCGCCAGATTGTACCGGGCGGCGAGCAGCTCCACCATTTCGCCAACCGCATGCTGCGCGCCCGTCATCAGGTCCGGCCCGATACCGGTCGTGACCTCGTATCCCTTGGCGTCGAGATGGTTCGTCACCGGCCCCGGCGTCGTGAAGCGGGGCGACTTCAACGGCGTGTTCTTGATGACGTCGAGGGTGAGGACGACATCCATCGAGCTTTCGATGGCGGTGCCGCAGACCTCGCCGTCGCCCTGGGCCGCATGGGTGTCGCCGATCGAGAACAAGGCGCCCTCGACCTCGACGGGCAGGTAGAGGACGGTTCCGGCCGAGATGTCGCGGATATCGAGATTGCCGCCGACGCGGCGGGGCGGAACCACCGAGTGACGGCCGGCCGCCGCCGGCGCGACGCCGATGGTGCCGGCGAACGGCTTGAGCGGGACCCGGCCATACTTGCCGAAGGCGGCTGGCGCCAGCGTGTCCTTGTCATAGGTCCACAGCGTAAGGGCGGGATCCTTGAAGTCTTCCGTGAGCAGGCCGAAGCCGGGTATGTTCGCCGTCCATCCGAAACCGGACGGCCTGAACTCCTCGATCGTGATCTTGAGAACGTCGCCGGGAGCGGCGCCTTCGACGAAGACGGGGCCGGTGACGGGATTGATCCTGTCGAAATCGAGGGTGCGGACGTCGTCGACCGTACTTTCCCTCGTCAACTGATTTCCGGAAGAATCGATGCACTCGAAATAGATCGTCGATTTGGCTTCGGCATGAAGCGCCGGTTCAATCGAATTATCCCAGCCGTAATGGGATTTGCTTCCATGAATGGTGTAGTTGCAATTCTTGCACATCGTAGGTCTGTTCCGGTTTCTCAATGTCAGGACTGGGATCGGCGATTTCTTCTCAGGTATATGCCCTGAACAAGATTCTGAGCCGCCATTTCGAGCGTGATCCGCTCGTGCATCGCGATGGTCCGCAATTCACGGAAGGCGTCCTCTTCGGACATGCCCTGCTGAATCAGGTGCAGTATGGCGCGTACGACCAGGCCACGCTGCGCGATCTGGACACGCATCCCGGCGATTTCCTCGACCAGCGCCCGGCGTTCCTCGAACTTCTGGAGGGCGATCAGCAATGCGCTGTAGATGCCGGCGCTGCCGATCGGCTTGAGAATATGGGCGTCGGCGCGATGCGAGATGGCCCACTCGATGCGTCCCGGGGCCTCGGAGCCGATCAGCGCGATTAGCGGCATCGGCGCTTCCCCTGGAGCCCAGGGGAACTGGTCGTCGCAGGCCATGTCGACGTCGAAGAACACGAAATCGGCCTCATAGGCATCGGCGGGCAGCGTCGGCCAGACCTCCCTCGCATCGAGGCCGATGGCCGCCAGCTGGCGGCTCAGCGCGGCAAGGTTGGCGTGCTGCCTGTGCAGGATGAGCGCGCATTTGCCGCCAAGCTTCGGAATGCGGCTGGCGCGCTGGCCGAGGGGGCTCATGACACCATCCTCAGGCGGCTGCCCCCGGGAAGAATGCGCGACCCCGGCCGGGACAGGTAGGGATCGGGCGCGTAGGCCGACTCGCTTTGCCAGACGCCATGGAACGCCCCGTTCTCCACCCGGCCGATGTGAACCGGCAGCGCCGTGTGCTGGGTCTGCCGGTCCACATGCACCAGCCCGAGCGGCGTTTCGAACTCCTTCGTGACCAGTATCTGCCGGACCGCCTCGGCGTCGGCGGTTCCGGCCGCCTCGATGGCGTCGGCAAGCATGACCACCGCCGCATAGGCGGCGGCGTGATCGGAGGACGGGGATGTCGCGTCACGGCAGGCGGGGTTCGCGAAATACGGCCCGACCGACATCAGGCCCTCCGCGGCCGGCCCTATTGCCGGCAGTTCCGGCTCCGTCAGATTGCAGCTCACGACCGGGCAGTGCCGGGCGGTGAAGTGTTCATCCTCCTGACCGAGACGGGCATAGGCTCTGAGGAACGCGTAGGATGACTGGCCGATCAGGTTGTTGAGTATGAAGGATGGCCGCGCGATCCTGATTTCGGCGATCAGCCTGTCGACGTCGACATCGCCGATCGAAAGGTAGCGCTCGCCCAGAACCCTGCCGTTCACGTCGCCGATCAGATCGCGGGCGACGCGGTTGACCTCCCATCCCCAGATGTAGTTGGAGCCGACAAGGAAGGCGTCGCTGCCGAAGCGGGGAACGATATAGGCAAGCAGCGGGACGATGTGCTGGTTCGGGCAGGCGTGGGTATAGATGACACGGTCGCTGGCTTCGAAACCTTCGTAAGGGCAGGGATACCAGAGCAGGCCGCCATGCCTTTCGAGGATCGGTATCACATCCTTGCGGCTCCATGAGGTCGTGCAGCCGATGATATGCTGGACATCGTCGTCGCGCAGCAGTTCGCGGCACAATGGGCCGTACTGCTCTATGCGGCCCTGCGGGTCGCGTTCGCGGGCCTCGAAACGGACCGGGCGGCCGGGATCGGCGTTGATCGCTTCGATCGCGGCGAGGGCCCCATTGTACGAGGCGTTCGCCACGATCTGGTAGTCCCCGCTGCGGGAAAAGAGGATGCCTATTCGTACGATTTTATTCACGGGCGCCCCAAAAACAAAAAACCCCACTTCCGCCAAGCCGTGAGGCTCGGGAAAAGCGGGGCACAGTTGCCACTCGGCGAGGCCGATATATCCAAGCAGGATATCGGCGCGACACAAAAGGTCAATACGACGAGGGAAGTTTCTACGAATCTTGCGTGTGGTGCGTCTTCGCGGGCCGTTCGCCGGGGTTTTATGGCAGGCGCGGTTCTCGCACCGCGTTCGCGCCCGTCGCCGCCAATATCCGCGACCGGACCCGGACGGAATTGCAAATCGGGTGCAATCGTGATCCGGTTGGCTTCCGGCAAAATCGGAGGACCTTCGCGATGGACGACAAGGGCAGAACGAACCCGGCCACGGACAGCCCGCAGGCGCGACATGGCATCGGATCGCATACGAAACGACGGGCAGGCATGAAGCAGAGGACGTCGGCGCGATTGCTCGCCGCCATCGTCGCCCTGTTCTCGACCCTACTCCTGGCTCCCGCCTTCGGCCAGGACCACGATCACGGTGCGGCGCAGCCGGCCGAGACGGAATCGTCCTCGCCGGCCGATACCGCCGCATCGACCCCCGTCGTCAGCTATCACAACGCCACCGTGTTCACCCTGCGGACGGGGATCGCCACCGGCCGCATGGTCTATATCGGCGTCGGCGGCGACATAGACGGCCAGGTCAACCCCACCTTGATGGTGCATGAGGGCGAGCTGGTGCAGATCAACTTGATCAACGGCGAGGGCGCCGAGCACGACGTCGTCATAGACCAGTACGCGGCGCGCTCCTCCATCGTCGTCGGCAGGAACGCCTCGTCGACCTTCTCCTTCACCGCGACCAAGGTCGGCGAGTTCGCCTATTTCTGCTCCATCGCCGGTCATCGCGAGGCGGGCATGGAAGGGCTCATCCACGTCATGCCCGGCCCGCGCGGCGACATGGACACGGACGCGGCCGACATCGTGCACGATCCGGCCAACCTGCCGGGGCCCATCGGCCCGCGCCAGCCGCAGGTGGTGCGCGTCGATCTGGAGACGGTCGAGCTGACCGGTCGGCTCGACAACGGGACGACCTATGTCTACTGGACCTTCGACCGCAAGGTGCCCGGACCCTTCATCAGGGTGCGCGTCGGCGACACCGTCGAGGTGCATCTCAAGAACGCTTCCGACAGCATCATGCCGCACTCGGTCGACTTCCATGCCGCGACCGGTCCCGGCGGCGGCGCGGACTTCACCCAGATCGCCCCCGGCGAGGAAGCGGTGGTGACGTTCAAGGCGCTGAAACCGGGCATCTATGTCTATCACTGCGCGACGCCGAGCGTCGCCCACCACATCTCGAGCGGCATGTACGGTCTGATCCTGGTCGAGCCGGAAGGCGGGTTGCCCCAGGTCGACCGCGAGTTCTACGTCATGCAGGGCGAGCTCTACACGGTCGAGCCCTTCGGGACGAAGGGCGAGCTGGAGATGGACTACGACAAGCTGATCTCCGAGCGGCCGGAATATTTCCTCTTCAACGGCTCGGTCGACGCGCTCACCCGCTCGCACCCGCTCTACGCCAATGTCGGCGAGACGGTGCGCATCTTCTTCGGCGTCGGCGGGCCGAACTTCACCTCGTCCTTCCATGTCATCGGCGAGATCTTCGACCACGTCTATACGATGGGCTCGGTCACCTCGCCGCCGTTGACGAACGTCCAGACCGTGACCGTCCCGCCGGGCGGCGCCACGATCGTCGACTTCAAGATCGACCGCGGCGGCCATTACGTGCTGGTCGACCATGCGCTGTCGCGGGCCGAGCGCGGCCTCGTCGGCTACCTGATCGTCGACGGGCCGGAGAATGACGACATCATGCATTCCGGCCCCGCGTCGGACGACACGAGGTAGGCGCGAGCCATTGAACCGCACCGGGATTGCCGGAGGCATTTTGGCCTGAGCCACGCCGCCATGGCGGGCTCTTCCAGCACGGCGTAGTCGCGGCCCGCGGCCCGCGGCTTCGGCGTGCGGGCGGGCTCCGCCATCGCAAAATATGCCGACGCCTTGCGCGAGATCTCATCGGCCTGCCGAAGCTCGCGAACCTCTCGTTCGAGTTCCCCGATCCGCGACAGCTCCGCGCTCGTCGACCCAGAGCAAACGCCCGCGTCGTGCTCGGCGCGCCCGGCGATGGAAAGCTCTCAGGCGACGACCTGTTTCAGACCCTTCAGCGCCTCCTGCATGTCGCCGCGTCCCTCGCCGGCTTCCGCATGGACGGCATAGGCCGGATAGGTGAATTCTGGCGCGCCCTGCACGATCTCCAGTTCTCCGGCTTCGACATGCGGAGCTACCACGCCTTTGCGGAAGTAGCCCATGCCGCCCGCGCGCAGGATGTAGCTCAGACCGAGCGGGCCGAGGCCGACCATCAGTCCGGGCTCGCCGAAGGCCGCCGAGCGCGCGCCGTGCTGGGCCGCGAATATCGGGCCCCAATCGACATAGACGTAGTCCGGCGCTTCCTCTCCCTCCCGCGCGGGCGTCCTCACCATGACAAGCTGCTCCTCCTGAAGAAGCGTCACCCGAAATCCCGGCAGCATCTTGGGCGCATACAGCACCGCTATGTCGAGCACGCCGGTCCGCAACTGCTCGATGAGTTGGTCGGGTACGCCGACATGGGCATGGATGACCACTTCGGGCCTGAACTTTCGCATCCACACCAGCCAGTCGAGCAGCAGCGGGTTCCACAAGCTCAGTTCTCCGCCGAGCGCGATCACGCTGGTGCGGCCCGAGGGGATGGCGAGTTGGTGGCGAGCGCGCTCCCAGATCTGGACGAAGGACTGCGCGAAGCGCTCGAACTCCCGGCCCGCCGGCGTCAGCTGCGCGCCGCCGCGGTTGCGCACGAACAGCCGCCGGCCCAACTCCTCCTCGAGCGTGCGGATGCGCGCGCTCACCGTGGTCTGGGTGACGTGGAGCCTGTCGGCCGCCCCCAGGAACGAGCCGCAATGGATAATCTCCAGGAAGGTGCGCGCGCGGTCGATATCCATTGGAGCACCTATTTCAGTGCAAGAATTTTGCAGTAACCCAGCATTTAATTCCGTTTGTCTTTTCCTTTCAAGCGCCGCACGCTCTCTCTCGGCAAGGACACCATACGGGAGCGGCTTGCGATGGCGGAACAGAACGACGACCGATCCACTTCCGGCGAATACGCCTCTCCGCCCTGCTTCATGCACGAACTGCAACCCGACTATCGACCGGTGCGGAGAGATGCGTGGGCCGACGTCGCACGCTGGCGCAAGGCGGAGCGCAAGCGCCTGATCGAAGAACGCCTTGCCATGAGCGCGCAGGAGCGCGCCGTGCGGTCGCAGCGGATTGCGGCCGGGCTCGACCGTGCGGTGGGCAAGGTGGCGGGGCGTATCGTCTCCGCCTACTGGCCGTTCCGCGGCGAACCGGACCTGCGCAACTGGTCGATCAGGGTGATCGAGCGCGGCTGCCGCATCGCCCTGCCGGTGGTGATCGAGAAGGGCCGCCCGCTGGAGTTCCGCATCTGGGCGCCGGGCGATCCGCTGGAGCGCGGCGTCTGGAACATCCTCGTCCCCTCGCGCGGCCCGGCGGTCGAGCCCGACGTCGTCATCGCGCCCCTGGTGGGATTCGACGGCGAAAACTACCGGCTCGGCTTTGGCGGCGGCTTCTTCGACCGCACGCTGGCCTCCATGACGAAGCGGCCTTTCGCCATCGGCGTAGGCTACGCAGCCGCAAGGCTCGCGACGATCTATCCGCAGCCGCACGACATCGCCATGAGCGCGATCGTAACAGACGATTGACGACAAGGCGGGCTCTGCCCGGCCTCCTCCGACGGCTCCCGTTTGCCGCCAGAGACCGAAGCGGCCCGCCGGAACGAGACGGCAGGAGGCCCGCCATGACGGAAGCGACCATAGTCCCCGACGAGCGCAAGCCCGGCTTTTTGAAGCGCTGGCTCTACTCCACCAATCACAAGGACATCGGCACCCTCTATCTCGTCTTCTCGATCATCGCCGGCATCCTGGGCACGGCGCTCTCGGTGGCGATCCGCATCGAGCTTCAGGAGCCGGGCATGCAGATCTTCACCGCCTCCGACACCTTCAACGTCTTCGTCAGCGCGCACGGGCTGGTGATGATCTTCTTCGTCATCATGCCGGCGCTGATCGGCGGTTTCGGGAACTGGTTCGTCCCGATCATGATCGGCGCGCCGGACATGGCATTCCCCCGGATGAACAACGTCTCGTTCTGGCTGCTGGCCGCCTCGCTGCCCTTGTTCCTGATGTCCCTTTTCGTGCCCGGCGCGCCGGCGTCGCTCGGGCATGGCGGCGGCTGGACGCTCTATCCGCCTTATTCGACTCTCGGGCAGCCGGGGCCCGCCGTCGACTTCGTCATCCTGTCGATCCATCTGTCGGGCGCGGCCTCGATCCTCGGCGCGATCAATTTCATCACCACCATCTTCAACATGCGCGCGCCGGGCATGACGCTTCACAAGATGCCGCTGTTCGCCTGGTCGATGCTGGTGACAGCCTTCATGCTGCTGCTCGCCCTGCCCGTGCTTGCGGGCGCCATCACCATGCTGCTGACCGACCGCAATTTCAGCACCACCTTCTTCGTGCCGTCCGGCGGCGGCGATCCCATCCTCTACCAGCACCTGTTCTGGTTTTTCGGCCATCCGGAAGTCTACATCATGATCCTGCCGGCCTTCGGCATCGTCAGCCACGTCATCTCGACCTTCGCGAGGAAGCCGGTGTTCGGCTATCTCGGCATGGCTTACGCGATGGTCGCGATCGGCGTCATCGGTTTCGTGGTCTGGGCGCACCATATGTTCGCGGTCGGCATGTCGATTGGCAGCCAGCGTTATTTCGCCTTCGCCTCGATGGTCATCGCGGTGCCGACCGGCATCAAGGTGTTCTCCTGGCTCGCTACGATGTGGGGCGGCTCGATCAGCTTCAGAACGCCCATGCTATGGGCGACGGGCTTCGTGCTTCTGTTCACCATCGGCGGCGTGACCGGCGTCGTGGTGGCCAATCCCGGCGTAGACCGCATGCTGCACGACACGTACTACGTGGTGGCTCACTTCCACTATGTGCTCTCGCTGGGAGCGGCCTTCGCCATCTTCGCGGCCTGGTACTACTGGTTTCCGAAGATGAGCGGCTACATGATGAGCGAGACGCTGGGAAAGCTGCACTTCTGGATCACCTTCGTTGGCGTCAACCTCGTCTTCTTCCCGCAGCATTTCCTGGGGCTCGCCGGCATGCCGCGCCGCTATGTCGACTATCCTGACGCCTATGCGGGATGGAACTTCGTTTCCTCGATCGGCTCATACATTTCCGCCCTCGGCCTCGTCATCTTCATCGTCGCCGTAGCGGAAGCGTTCGCGCGCAGACGGCCGGCGTCCGCGAATCCATGGGGAGAAGGCGCGACCACCCTCGAATGGACGCTGTCATCGCCGCCGCCCTACCACCAGTTCGAATCCCTGCCGCGCATACGTTGAAGCACGAGCGCCTCCGCGACGCGCATCATGGATAATGAAACGAACGAAGCCGCGGACTTTGGAAGCAGTTTCGCCGGTTGAAGGAGCGGCGGAAGGAGAACGAGCGGCTGCGCAAGGTGGTTGCCGATCTCGCCCTCGACAAGCTGATCCTGTCGGAGGCAGCGCGGGACGACGGCGCCTATTCGTATACCGGCTCGAACTCCTTTCCGACCTCCACCAGTTTCTGGCACAAGGCTTCCGCCAGCGGCGAGACCGGGCGGATGCTCGACACGTGCAGATGCGTCTGGATATGGATTTCGGGCGTGAAAGGGCGAATGGTCAATCCGGGGAAGTGGCCGCGCATGTGAATGAACGAGTCGACCAGCCCGATGCCAAGCCCTTGGCTCACTAACGAGCACGCGGGGTAGCTCTGGTTGACCTCGATGGCCCGGCGCAGCCGCACGCCGCCTACGGCGAAGGCTTCCGAGATGCGCCGCCCCGTCGGCTCCATGTCGGGGAGGGTGATGATCTCCTCCGCCTCGAGATCGGCCGGCGAGATCGACAGGCGCGCGGCGAGACGGTGCTGCCGCGGCATGACGCAGATGACGCTGCCGGCCGAGATCAGGCGCGCACTCACCGCCGCGTCGCCCGAGGAGGGCTGGCAGGTGCCGATGTCGACCTCGTTGCGCGCGACGCGGTCGACGACCTCGCGCGTCGAGGTGGCGAAGATCTTCAGGTCGACGAAGGGCTTCTCTAGCCGGTAGCGCCGGATCGCCTCGGCCAGGACGGTCGAGATCAATGCCGGCGCCGACGCGATCGTCACCAGCCCGCGCCGACCGGTGCGCAGGTCCTCGATGCGCTGCCGGACGTTGTCGTGGCTCGACATCAGCCGCTCGATGACGGGAAGCAACAGTTTCGCCTGCTCGGTCGGGAAGATGCGTCCCTGGACGTTTTCGAACAGCGTCAGCCCGGTCTCCTCCTCCACCTGGCGCACCGTCTTGCTGATGGCGGGCTGCGACACGTGCAGGATGCGCGCGGTCTCGGTGACGGAGCCGGTCTTGCAAACGGTCTGGATGACGCGGAACTGGCGGATATCCATGCGATCCTCCTCATAACCAAAGGTTATCTATTCATGAAAATATATTCATTTTCAAGCGGAGAATGTTGAACTAGCGTAATAGCGGGATAATAAAAAACAGCGATCAGCGCTGAAAACGAAAGCATCACAAATATCAGCCCAAGGAGGCAGGCATCCATGCGTTATCACGTGGATGATGGGATCGCTCATTTCATTCTAGATAATGGGAAGATGAACGTACTTACGCCGTCTTCTTACAAGGATTTCTATAAATATCTTTGTGAATTCGAGATTAGTCGCGAGGCGCGTGTCGGCATATTTTACGGAGCCGGCTACGACGAAGGCCGCTCCTTCTGCGCCGGCGACGACATCAAGAACAGGTATCGCCCCGTCAGGACACGGCAGCAGGAGCTGGAAGCCTATCTGTTCCTGCACCAGGACGAGGGCGAGACGGCGTCTCGGCCCGGCTGGGAGGAGGACGTCTACCGCCACCGGCGCTACAAGCCGATCGTCGCCGCCGTCAGCGGCTACTGCCTCGGCGCGGGCATGGCGTGCATGCTCCAGCACAGCGACATCCGCGTCGCCGAGCCCGGCGCGCGCTTCGGACTGCCGGAGGTTTCCTTCGGGGCGGCGGGCCTGTCGGGCGTCACCCGGCTGGCGCAGCATCTTTCCCCGGTCGACGCCGCCTGGATCGCGCTCACCGGGGAATTCGTCGGCGCCGAAGACGCCGCGCGACTGCGCCTCATCAACGAGGTGGTGGCCAAGGACCGGTTGCTGGACCGTGCCGTCGAGATCGCGCGGCTGATCGCCCGCCACCCGCCCACTGCCGTGCGCATCGAAATGGAGGCGCTGGAGATCGGGCAGACCATGGACCGTCACGACGCGGCGCGCTTCGGCCAGCACCTCTACAAGCTGCATCGCACCAACTACGAGGGCTACGGCTCCGAAGAAGGTTTCTTCGCCGGCCGTAGCAAGAGAAAGGACGCCTGACGTGACATTGATGGAAAGGATCGCCGAAAGCGACGAGGACTTCCGCCGGCGGGTGGAGGCCGAGCCCCTGCCGCGCAATCTCGGCGCCCTGCTCGACGAGGCGGTGGCGAAGCATGGCGACGACCCTGCCTGGATATTCGTCGAGCAGGAGCGGCCGCCGCTGAGCTGGCGTGCCCTTTCCGACCGCGTCGCGCGCTCGGCCGAAGCCTTCGCCGCGATGGGCGTGCGCAAGGGCGCGCATGTCGGCGTCATGCTGCCCAACATTCCCGAAAGCCTGGCGGCGTGGTTGGGACTGGCGCGCATCGGCGCGCGCATGATCCCCATCAATCCCGGCTACACGCCCGACGAGCTGCGCTACTGGCTGACCGACGGCGACGTGGCGTTCCTGCTGATCGACGGCGAAAGGATCGACACTTTCTACGCGGTCGAGAAGGACGCACCGCTGCTGTCGCGCGAGCGCATCGCCGCCTGGGGCGAACCCATCGACGGGTTGAGCCATTGGAACAGCCTGCTCGACGCCGCATCCGGCGCCTTCACGCCCGAGGAGGAGGTCGAGCTCGACGACATCGTCAACATCCAGTACACATCCGGCTCCACCGGCTGGCCCAAGGGTTGCCTGCTGTCGCACCGCTACTGGATCCTGTCGGGCAAGGTTATCGCGGAAATGTGGCCGGGCCTGAAGCGCATCCAGTGCGACCTGCCCTTCTACTACATGGGCCCGTTGTGGCGCTTCGCCCTGGCCGCGTTCCAGGGGGCCGCGCTGTGCGTGCCGCCGGCCTACAGCCTCAGCCGCTTCCGCGAGCGCATCCGCGACTACGAATACGACATGGCATGGATGACCAATCCCGTCGCCATGCTGGAGCCCGACCCGATCGAGAGCCAGCACAAGCTCACCATGATCGCCACCTTCGGCATGGGGGCGAGCCTGCAATCCTCCATCGCGGAACGCTTCAAGGTGCCGGTGCGCGACGCCTTCGGCATGACCGAGATCGGGTTCGCCATCGGCTGCCGGCTCAACGACGACCGCTCGGTGGGCATCGGCACCTGCGGCAAGGTCATGCCCTACCGCGAGGCGATGATCGCCGATTCCGCGGGCAACCCGCTTCCCGACGGCGAGATCGGCGAGCTGTGCATCGCCGGCCCCGGCATGCTGCACGGCTATTACAAGAAGAAGGAGGCGACGGAAGCGGCGTTCCACGGCCGCTGGTTCCGCACCGGCGACCTCGCCCGGCGCGATGCCGACGGCTACTACTACATCGTCGGCCGCATCAAGGACATGATCCGCCGCAGCGCCGAGAACATCTCCGTCACCGAGGTCGAGAGCGCGCTGTCGATGCTGGCGGCGGTTGAGGACGTGGCCGTCCACGGCGTCAAGGACGAGAAGCGGGGCGAGGAGGTCAAGGCCTGCCTGGTCCTCAAGCAAGGCAAGACGCCCGCCGACCTGCCGCCGGACGCCGTGCTCGACCATGCGAGGAAGCACCTCGCGCGCTTCAAGGTGCCGCGCTACATCCAGTATTACGCCGCCTTCCCGCGCACCGGCTCCAACAAGATCGCCAAGAAGCGCTTGCAGGACGGCGAGGGAACGATGCTGACCGGCACCTACGACGCCGTCGCCGCGACATGGTCGAGCCCGGCGCCCAGCGGGATGGGGGAAGGCTGATGGAGCATCTCGTCCAGACGCTGGAGGACGGCGTGCTGACGCTCACCCTCAACCGCCCGGAGAAGCTCAACGCCCTGACGCCGGACATCTACCGCGCCATCGGCGACGTCGTTCTCGCCGCCGCCAAGGCCGACGATGTCGCCGTCATCGTGCTCAAGGGCGCGGGACGCGCCTTCTCGTCGGGCTTCGACCTCAAGCTCGAGGTGGCGCACCGCACGCACAAGGACAGGCTCGACTCCCTGCACGAGGTCGCCAACCGCGCGCGCTGGGCCATCTGGCGCTCGCCCAAGCCGGTGGTCGCGGCCATCCACGGCTATTGCCTGGGCGGCGCCTTCGAGCTGACGCTGCCCTGCGACTTCACCATCGCTTCCGAGGAATGCCAGCTCGGCGAGCCGGAGATCCTGTTCGGTGCCGGCCCGGCCTTCATGATGGTGCCGTGGATGACCGGGCACAAGCGCGCGAAGGACGTGCTGCTCTCGGGCCGCCGCATCCCGGCGCGCGAGGCGCTGGAGATCGGGCTGGTGACGCGGGTGGTGCCCACGGGCGCGCACGAGGAAGAGACCGCACGGCTGGTGGCGACGCTGCGTGCCATCCCCGCCGCCGCCCTTGTCATGAACAAGCGCGGCATCAACCGCGCCTATGAGACCATGGGCATGGCGCCGCATCTCGACGGCTGGGCCGAGAGCACGGCCTATCTGTCCTACGTGATCGCGGAGGAAGGCGGCGAGTTCCAGCGCATTCTCGAGGCCGAAGGCACGAGCGCCGCGCTGCGGTGGCGCGAACGCCGCTTCGGCTCCGGTTCCGCGAAGGGCGATGCGTGATGCAGGTATTCCTGCGACAGGCCATTCTGGGAATCCTGGTCATCCTTTCGGCCCTGACCCTGACATTCGTCCTGGTCAGGCTGAGCGGCGACCCCACCAGCATCATCCTGCCGCAGGACGCTACCGAGACGCAGCGCGCGCTGCTGCGCCAGCAGCTCGGCCTCGACCGCAATGTCGTGGCCCAATATCTCGCCTATCTCGGCAACGCGGCCACCGGCGATTTCGGCCGCTCCTATTTCGATTCCGAGACCGTCACGTCGATCGTGCTGCGCCACCTGCCCAACACGTTGTTGCTGGCCGGCGCCGCGCTTGGGCTCGCCTGCCTGTTCGCCCTGCCGCTCGGCGTCATGGCCGCGGTGTGGCGCGACGGGTTGGTCGACCGCTTCGTGCAGGTGACGGCGGTGATCGGCGCCTCGATGCCTTCCTTCTGGGTCGGGCTGCTGCTGATCCAGGTCTTCGCGGTCGGGTTCGACCTGTTCCCCACCTACGGCACGGGCTCGCCCGCCCACCTCGTCCTGCCCGCCGCGACGCTGGCGATCTACGCCTTCCCGAGCCTCGCCCGTCTCACGCGTTCCTCGATGCTGGAGGTGCTGCCGCTGAGCTACGTCATGACGGCGCGCGCCAAGGGCATGCCGGAAAGCCGCGTCATCGGCCGCACGGTGCTGCGCAACGGCATGGTGCCGGTGCTGACGCTGCTGGCGCTCGAGATCGGCAACCTGATCGGTGGCGCGGTGCTGACCGAGACCGTCTTCGCCTGGGAGGGCATCGGCCGTCTCGCCATCACCTCCATCCAGCGGCGCGATTTCCCTGTCGTCCAGGGCGTCGTCGCCTATGTCGCGTTCGGCTTCGTCATCGTCACCTTCCTGGCCGAGGTCGCCATCCGCTTCGTCAATCCCAGGTTGAGGCATAGATGATGGCGGCCGTCATGCGCAGGTTCACCTCGTTGTCCGCCAGCCAGCTGATCGTGGCCCTGGCCGCCGCGGGGCTCCTCCTGCTTGCGTTTGCCGCCCTCACCGGCGACATGCTGGCGCCGATGGACCCGGCGCGCCAGTCGCTGCGCGCGCGCCTGATGCCGCCCGGCTTCGAGGGTCCGCGCGGCGTCCATTGGCTAGGCACCGATTCCGTGGGCCGCGACATTCTCTCGCTCATCGTCGCCGGCGCCCGGCCGGCGATCCTGGTGTCGGGACTGTCGGTGGGGCTGGCGGCGCTGTTCGGCGTGATGCTGGGCATGTTCGCCGGCTATCGCGGCGGCCGCATGGGCGGCTTCCTGCTCTACGTCACCAATATCCAGCTCGCCTTCCCGTTCTTCCTGCTCGCCGTCACCATCGTCGGCATCATGCGCCCGTCCGTGGCGCTGGTGGTGTTCGTGATCGCGCTCGGCTGTTGGGTGCCCTTCGCCCGCATCTCCTATGCCGAGACGATGCAGGTGGTGGAGCAGGAATATATCGAGGCGGTGCGCGTCATGCGCGGGACGACGGTCCGCATCCTGCTGCGCCACGTCCTGCCCAACATCCTGCCCAACATCCTGGTGCTGGCCACCTTCGCGCTCGGCACGGCCATCGTCATGGAAAGCGGGCTTTCCTTCGTCGGTCTCGGCGTGCCGACCAAGGCCCCCACATGGGGCAGAATGCTGGCGGAAGGGCGCGACTACATCAGCACCGCCTGGTGGCTGACGCTCTATCCCGGCCTCGCGATCTTCCTGCTCGTCCTGTCGATCAACATCTGTGGCGAGCGGCTGCGCGATATCACCGACCCGAAACAAGCAGGCAGATGACAACCGGAAGAGGAGGTTGAAATGGGAGTGCATTCAACAATCGCATCGCATCTGAAGATACGGCACGGCACGCATGTCGCGCTGCTGGCGCTCGGTGTCGCGCTCGCTTCGGCGTCGTTTCCGCTCACCCATGCGGCGGCGGAAACCTCGGTGGCCCGCATCGCGCTGAGCGGCGGGCTGGACCGGCTCGATCCGACCATGAGCGCCAACGGCACCGATCTCGTCATCATGTCGCAGATCTACGAGACGCTGCTGGAGATCGACCCCCAGACGGGTCAGCTGACGCCGAAGCTGGCGGAATCCTATTCCGCCAAGTCCCCGACCGTCTGGGAGATCAAGCTGCGCAGGGACGTGAAGTTCCAGGACGGCACGCCGATGACGGCGGCGGACGTCAAGTTCACGCTGGAGCGCATCCTCGACAGGAGCCTGGCCTCGGCCCACTATTCGCAGCTCACCAGCATAGCCGAGGTGCGCGCGATCGACGACTACACGGTCGAGATCGAGACGGCGGCGCCGGATCCGGTGCTGATGCGGCGCATGCAGCCGATCGGCGGCAGCGGCCGCGTCTTCATCGCTTCGAAGGCCCATTTCGAGGGCCTGTCGCCGGAGGAGGCGTCAAACCAGCCGATGGGCACCGGCCCCTACCGGCTTGAAAGCTGGCAGAAGGGCGCTTCGCTGACCCTCGTGCGCAACGAGGACTACTGGGGCGCAAAGCCTGAGATCGAGAAGGGCGTCTTCACCTTCATCCCCGAGAATGCGACACGGGTCAACGCGCTGCTTCAGGGCGAGGTCGACGTCATCCAGCGCCTGCCGATCGCCGACGTCGAAAGGGTGAAGCAGTCGCAGAACGCGCATGTGGTGGCGAGCCCCAACGGCCTCGTCCACACGCTGCTCGTCGATTCCACCAAGGCGCCCTTCGACGACATCGACGTGCGCAAGGCCTTCGCCCACGCTCTCGACGTCGAGGACATGGTCGACGGCCTGCTCGGCGAATACGGCCGCGCGCTCGGCGTGCCGCTCGGACCCAACGTCCTGCAATACGACGAGAGCATCGAGTCCTATGCCTACGATCCCGAGCTCTCCGAGAGCTTGCTCAAGGGCAAGGCGCCGATCAAGCTGGAGACCTTCACCTCCGACGGCCGCTATGTGAACGACCGCGACTTCTACCAGGTCATCAACGCGCAGCTCGGCGAGGTCGGCTTCGACATTTCCTCGCAGACGCTGGAATGGGGCCGCTTCATCAACATGATGCAGAACCGCAGCGGCGGACCCTTCTACATCATCGGATGGGACTTCGGCGAAGGCGACGCCAGCAAGATAAACTCGTTCCTGGAGTCCAGCTCGGCGCTTTCGGTAACGAATGACGCCGAGTACGACCGGCTGGTGGCGCTGGCCGGGCAGGAGATCGACGAGGCCAAGCGCACCGAGATATGGAAGCAGGTGCAGCAATACGTCCACGACCAGTATTACGTCGCGGCCGTGTGGCAAGCCTCCTCCATCTACGGCTTCTCGAAGACTCTCGACTGGACCGCAAATTTCGGGGAGAATCTCGCTCTTTCGGAATTCAAGCTCGTCCGGCAATGACGGCCAGCGCGAACGCCTCCGCGCATGCACCCACCCTTTCCGTGCGGGACCTGAGCGTGACGTTCAGGTCCCGGGCGGGGGACGTGGACATCGTGCGCGACCTGTCCTTCGACATCGCCAGGGGCGAGGTGTTCGCCATCATCGGCGAGTCGGGCTCCGGCAAGTCCACCGCCGCCCAGGCGATCATGGGCCTGCTGCCCGGTCATTCGCGCGTGGGCGGCGACCTTCTGCTGGACGGCGAGAGTATCGCGGCGATGTCTGCGGGAGCGCGGCGGCGCCTGCTCGGGCAGCGCATCTCCTTCATCAGCCAGGACGCGCTGTCGGCGCTCAATCCCTGCACCACCGTCGGCTACCAGATCGCCGAGGTCATGATGGTCCATCGCGGCACGCCGCGAAGGCAGGCGATGGAGCGGGCCGTCGAGCTTTTGTCGCTCACCGGCATCTCCGCCCCCCAGGAGCGGGTGAACCACTATCCGCACCAGTTTTCCGGCGGCATGCGGCAAAGGGCGCTGATCGCCATGGCGCTGGCGCTCGAGCCGGAGCTCGTGATCGCCGACGAGCCGACGACGGCGCTCGACGCCACCATCAAGGCGCAGATCCTGGAGCTGCTGTCGTCGCTGCGCGCCCGGTTCGGCATGTCCGTGTTGCTCATCACCCACGACATGGGCGCGGTTGCCCGTCTCGCCGACCGGCTGCTGGTGATGTATGCGGGCCGAGCCGCCGAGGTCGGCGGCGTCCGCGAGGTGTTCGCCGCGCCGCGCCATCCCTACACCCGGGCGCTCCTGCGCTCCATGCCGCGGCTCGACCTGCCCGGCGACGCGCCGGTCTCGATTCCCGGCAGCCCGCCGGTGCCCAGCGAGCCGGTACCCGGCTGCGCCTTCCACCCGCGCTGCGAGCGCATGCGGGACATCTGCGCCAGGGTGAGGCCGGAAGAGACGGTGCTTGGCTGCGGCCGCCGCGTCGCCTGCCATTTCGCCTTGCAGGAGCCAGCCGATGTCTAGCCGCGCCGAGCAAGACCGCGCCGCCGACGGCCCGCCGCTCCTGGAGACGCGGGACCTGTCGAAAATCTACCTGCTGCCGCAGGGAATGTTCCGTCCGCCGATCGAGCTCAACGCTGTGAGCGGCGTCTCCCTCCGGCTCGAGAAGGGCAGGACGCTCGGCATCGTCGGGGAATCGGGCTGCGGCAAGTCCACGCTGTCGCGCATGCTCGCCGGTCTCACGCCGGCGACGTCGGGCTCGATCCGGCTCGACGGGCTGGAGGTGGCCAGCCTGCCCGCGCGCCAGCGCGACAAGGCGCTGCGGCACGTACAGATGGTGTTCCAGTCGCCCTACAGCTCGCTCAACCCGCGCATGCGCATCGCCGACATCGTCCGCGAGCCTCTCGACGTCCACCGCAAGGACCTGCCGATGCGCGAGCGCGAGAGCCGTGCGCTGGAGATGCTGGAGCGCGTCGGCATCGCCCGCTCCATGGCGCGGCGCACACCCCACCAGCTCTCGGGCGGGCAGCAGCAGCGCGTCGGCATCGCCAGGGCGCTGGCCTGCGACGTCAGGCTCGTCATCTGCGACGAACCGGTCTCGGCGCTCGACGTGTCGGTGCAGGCGCAGGTCGTCAATCTGCTGCGCGAGTTGCAGCATTCGCTCGGCGTCTCCTACGTCTTCGTGTCGCACGACCTCGCCGTGGTCGCCAACATCTCCGACGACATCGCGGTGATGTATCTCGGCAAGGTGGTGGAGTACGGTACCGCGCGCGACGTGCTTCAGGCGCCGCGGCACCCCTACACCCAGGCCCTCGTCGACAGCGCCAACATCCCCGATCCCGCCGTCGAGAAGGCGCGCCGCCCGCGCATCCTCGTCGGCGATATTCCCAGGCCGACCGACCCGCCCTCCGGCTGCCGCTTCCGCACGCGATGCTGGATGGCGCAGGAGCGTTGCGCCGCCGAGGAGCCCGCGCTCGAGCCGCGCGGCGACGCCCCCCAGGCCGTCGCCTGCCATTTTGCGTCAGACAACGGAAAAGACCTCAGACGATGACCAGGACACCGACCGACAGCCCGAGCCCGGATGCGACTTCATGGTGGTTCCAGGAGGCGCTGCGCCATGACGCGACGCCTCCTTCGCCCGTGCTCGAGGGGGTGGTCGAGGCCGATGTCGCCGTGGTCGGCGGCGGCTTCACCGGGTTGTGGACCGCCTTGCTCCTGAAACAGCGCCGGCCGGAGTTGAAGGTCCTCCTCCTCGAGGCCGGCCTATGCGGGTCGGGCGCCAGCGGCATGAACGGCGGCAAGGTGCATGGCTACTGGGGCTCGCTCGCGACGCTGGCGGCCAATTTCGGCGCCGACGCCGCGCTGGAGGCCGCGCGGCTCGGCACCGCCGCGCAGGATGCGATCCGCGACTATTGCACAGCGCCGGGCCGCGACGTGTGGTGGCGCGAGGCGGGCAACCTGCGCGTCTCGACCTCGGACGCACAAGACGTCAAGCGCGCGGCGGTGATCGCGACGGCGCGCGATCTCGGCGTGCCGGAGACGGCGGTTCCCCTCGACGGAGAGGAACTGGCGCGGCGCGTGCGCTCGCCGGCGTTCCGCGCCGGCGTCTACCTGCCGGAGGGAGCGAACGTCCAGCCGGCGCGGCTTGCCAGGGCGTTGCGGCGCAGTTGCCTGGAGGCGGGCGTTCTCGTCTTCGAGAACACGCCGCTTGCGGCGCTGGAGGAAGGCGACGGCTGCCTGCTGCGCACCCCGCGCGGCGAGGTTCGTAGCAGGCAGGCGGTGCTCGCCACCAATGTCGCGCTGGCCGGCCACACGCTTGCCGCCAGCCGCATCGCCATCTTCTCCTCCTATGCGGTGATGAGCGAGCCCATTCCCGACCTGCACGCCCGCATCGGCTGGGAGGGCGACGAGGGGCTGGCGGATCTGCGCATGTTCGTCCACTATTTCCGGAAGGCGGAGGGCGGCCGTATCATGATGGGCTCGGGCTCCGGTCCCATCGCCTATGGGGCGAACCATCGCGACCCGGCGCTGAGCCGCGACGGGGCCGCGGCCAGCCGCGCGGCGGCCGCGCTGTCGCGGCTGCTTCCTGGCCTCGGCAAGCCGGGCATCGAGAAGGCCTGGGGCGGCGGCATCGACATCTCGGCCGACCGGCTGCCCTTCTTCAAGTCGTCGCCGGGCGGTCGCGTTCATATCGGCTGCGGCTATTCCGGTCACGGCGTCAACGCGACGCGCATCGGTGGCGAATGTCTCAGCGGGCTGGTGCTGGGCGAGAAGAACATGTGGACGAATTCGCTGTTCTGCCGTCGCGAGGTGCCGCGCTTCCCGCCCGAGCCGTTCCGCACCCATGGCGGCAGGCTGGTGCGGGCGGCGATCCTGTCCTGCGAGGAGGCGGAGGATCTTGGAAGGAAGCCGGCGCTTGCGGCACGGTTCGGCGCCTGGCTGCCCAGGGCGCTGGGCATCAAGGTCGGCATGCGCTGACGGCGCGACATTCCCCCGATCGTCCCTGCGCCAGGTGCCGTCAGGCGCGTCGTTCGAGCTGGATCACGGCACCGGCCTCGCAGCCGCCCTCACCCGGTCAGGGCCAGAAGCGCTCCCCCCAGGGCGGACAGGCCGACGACGATCCACGGCGGCGCGTTCCATGCCGTCAGCGCCACGAAACCGGCGAGCGCCAGGGCGAGGTCACGGGGATTGGCGATCGCGGTCGTGAAAACCGGCGAATAGAGCGCCGAGCCGAGGATGCCGACAACGGCGGCGTTGGCGCCCTGCATGAGAGACTGCGCTTTCGCCATCGCGCGGAATCGATTCCAGAACGGCAGAACCCCGACCAGCAGCAGGAAGCCCGGCAGAAAGATCGCAAGAAGGGCGAGGATCGCGCCCGGCGCACCGTTCGGCTCCGGCCCGAGCGTCGCGCCGAGATAGGCCGCGAAAGTGAAGAGTGGCCCCGGCATCGCCTGGGCGGCCCCATAGCCGGCAAGGAAGATGTCGGGCGTGACCCAGCCGCTTCGAACGACCTCCGCGTCAAGCAGCGGCAGCACGACATGGCCGCCCCCGAACACGAGCGAGCCCGCACGATAGAAGCTGTCGAGGACGGCGAGGGCCTGCGCTTGCCCCGCAAGCAGCGGCAGCAGGATCAGCAAGGCGAAAAAGGCGACGACAGCCCCCACGGCCATGCCTCGGGAAACGGGCACGGCAAGATGGCTGTCCACGGCCTTTCCCGTGCCTCGGCCGAGAGCGAGACCGATCGCTGCGCCGATCGCGATGGCCCCGACCATGCCGAAGGCTCCCGGCACGAAGGACAACGCGGCGACGGCGAGAACGGCGATCGCCGCCCGCTCGCGGTCCGGACACAGATTCCTTGCCATGCCCCACACCGCCTGCGCCACGATCGCGACCGCCGCGACCTTGAGGCCATGCAGAACCCCGTCGCCCACCGGCCCTTCAATCGTCGGGGCGGTCAATGCGAACGCGAACAGGAGCAGCGCGGACGGCAAGGTGAAGGCCGCGAAAGCCGCAAATGCGCCCAACCACCCCGCTCGCACCATTCCCAGCGCAAAGCCGACCTGGCTCGACGCGGGACCGGGCAGGAACTGGCAGAGCGCGACCAGATCGGCATAGGCACGATCGTCCAGCCAGCGCCGGCGCACCACCAGTTCGTCACGAAAATATCCCAGATGCGCGATCGGCCCGCCGAAGGATGACAGGCCCAATTTGAGGAAGGCGGCGAAGACCTCGCCCGGCGTGCCGCCCGCAGCGGCAGGCTCCTGCTCCTTCGCTGCCGTCGTTCCCTCCGTCATTTGCGCCTCGCCTCGCCGGTTGATTCGCGGACCCGCCCCCTGGCGGGCGCCAACCTGACGATCGCCTCAGGTGCGCAGCGCCTGCCCCGGTGTCTGGCGGTCGGCGATCAGCGCGGGCAGCAGGGTAGCGATCGCGGCCCCGCAGAGGAAGGCCAGAAGCGTTCAGGCACCGGCGGGGTTCTCCGTCATCAGCGTGTCATGCCACGCTGGTGAAAGACGCTCATGACACAGAACGACATGAGCGATTCCACCGGGGCCGGACAGACTTCGAGCTATAGGAGCCTGTTCATCTCCGACCTGCATCTCGGCACAAAGGGCGCGCAGGCGGACGCTCTCATGGAGTTCCTGCGCACCCATGAGGCCGAGACGCTCTATCTCGTCGGCGACATCATCGACGGCTGGCGGCTGCGCTCGTCATGGTACTGGCCGCAGTCGCACAACGACGTCGTCCAGAAACTGCTGCGCAAGGTGCGCAAGGGCGCCCGCATCGTCTATGTGCCGGGCAATCACGACGAGTTCCTGCGCGAGTTCTGCGGCCTTTCCTTCGGCGGCATCGAGATCGCCGACACCGCGATCCACGAGGCCGCCGACGGCCGGCGCTATCTGGTGATCCACGGCGACGCCTTCGACATGGTGATCCGCCACGCCAAATGGCTCGCCTTCCTCGGCGACTGGGCCTACGAGATCGCGCTGGCGCTGTCGACGCGCATCAACATCGTGCGGCGCAGGCTGGGCTTCACCTACTGGTCGCTGTCGGCCTGGGCGAAGGCGCGGGTGAAGAACGCGGTCAACTTCATCGGCCGCTTCGAGGAGACGCTCGCCGCCGAGGCGCGGCGGCACAATGTCGACGGCGTCATCTGCGGCCATATCCACTCGGCCGTGATGCGTGACTTCGACGGCTTCACCTACATCAACACCGGCGACTGGGTGGAAAGCTGCACGGCGATCGTCGAGCATCATGACGGCCGGATGGAGATCGTCCACTGGCAGGCCCACAGCGACGTCCTGAACGGCGGCCGCGTGCCGTTGCCGCGGGCGCTGCCGTGGCGGCGGGCGGCCTGAGCCGACCATGCGCATCCTGATCGTCACCGATGCATGGCGGCCGCAGGTCAACGGCGTGGTCCATACGCTGGAAGTGCTGGCCGAGACGCTCGCCGGGATGGGGGTGACGGCGCAGTTCCTGACGCCCCAAGGCTTCCGCACCCTGCCCATGCCGAGCTATCCCGAGATAAGGCTGACGCTGGCCACGCGCGCCATGGTCGCGCGGCGGATGGACGAACTCGCGCCCGAGCGCATCCACATCGCCACCGAGGGGCCGCTCGGCATGATGGCGCGGTGTGTCTGCCTGGCTCGTGGCTGGGCCTTCACCACCAGCTACCACACCCGCTTTCCCGAATTCCTGCGCGCGCGGCTGCCGGTCCCGGAAAGCTGGAGCTATCGCTGGCTGCGCCGGTTCCACAATGCCGGCAAGACCATGCTCGTCGCCACGGCCTCGCTCGGCGGCGAATTGTCGGCGCGCGGCTTCACCAACGTCAGGCTGTGGTCGCGCGGGGTCGACACCGGGCTGTTCACCCCGTCGCGTCGCGGCGATCTCGGCCTGCCGCGGCCGGTCTTCCTCAATGTCGGCCGCGTGGCGGTGGAGAAGAACCTGCCCGCCTTCCTCGATCTCGACCTGCCGGGAACCAGGGTCGTGGTCGGCGACGGGCCGGACCTGGCGCGGCTGAAGACGCGCTACCCGGATGTCCGGTTCCTCGGCGTGCGCCGGGGCGAGGAGCTGGCGTGCCTCTACGCTTCCGCCGACGTCTTCGTCTTCCCGAGCCGCACCGACACGTTCGGCAACGTCATCCTGGAAGCGATGGCGAGCGGCTGCCCGGTCGCGGCCTTTCCCGTCACCGGCCCGCTCGACATCGTCGCCGACGGGCGGGGCGGCGTCCTCTCCGAGGATCTGCGCCAGGCCGCGCTCGCCTGCCTCGACGTGCCGCGGACGGCGCCGCGGGAGCGGGCGCTGGCCTATGACTGGCACAATTGCGCGCGCCAGTTCGTCGACTACAGTTTTCCCCGCGACGGCGCGGCGGCGGCGAGGGCGCCATGATCGCAACAGCTTCACGCTCCGCCGCCGACATCGATCCCGCCGCACGGTTGCGGAAGGCCGTGCGCCGCAATCCGCTGCTGTCGCGCGCGGGCTTCGGCGAATATGTCTTCGCCAGCCTGTTCCGCCGGCTGGTCTACACCCAGATATGGGAAGACCCCGACATCGACATGGAAGCGCTGGCGATGGGGCCGGGGCATCATGTCGTCACCATCGCCTCGGGCGGCTGCAACGCGCTGTCCTACCTCACCGCCGACCCCGCCCGGATCGAGGCGGTCGACCTCAACCCCGCCCATGTCGCCTTCAACCGGCTGAAGCTGGCGGCGCTCGCCGCCTTGCCCGACTATGACGATTTCTACCGCTTCTACGGCCGCGCCGACGATCCGGCCAATGTCGAGGCCTATCGCCGCTTCATCCGCCCCGGTCTCGACGCCGCCACGCGCGCCTATTGGGACGGGCGCACGCTCTCCGGCCGGCGGCGCATCTCGATGTTCCGCCGCCAGCTCTATCGCCACGGGCTGCTCGGCCACTTCATCGGCGGCGGCCATCTCGTAGCGCGCCTCTACGGCATCGATCCGCGCCGGCTGTTGCAGGCCCGGACGCTGGAAGAGCAGCGCGCCCTGTTCGACGGGACCATCGCGCCGCTGTTCGACAAGAAGCTGGTGCGCTGGGTGACGAAGCGCAAATCCTCGCTGTTCGGCCTCGGCATCCCGCCGCAGCAATACGAGGCGCTGGCCGGGCAGGGCGGCGACGGCATGGCGGCGGTGCTGCGCGGCCGGCTCGAGCGCCTGGCCTGCGACTTCCCGTTCTCCGAGAACTATTTCGCCTGGCAGGCCTTCGGCCGCGCCTATGGCCCCCGGCACGACGCGCCGCTGCCGCCCTATCTGCGGCGCGGCAATTTCGCGGCGGTGCGCGCCCGCGCCGGCCGCCTGTCGGTCGAGAACGTCTCCGTCACCGAGCTGCTGGCGGCGAAGCCGGCGGCCTCGGTCGACCGCTTCGTGCTGCTCGACGCGCAGGACTGGATGACGGACGCGCAATTGAACGCGCTGTGGCGCGAGATCACCCGCACGGCCGCGCCAGGCGCGCGCGTCGTCTTCCGCACGGCGGCGGAGGGGAACCTGCTTCCCGGCCGCGTCGAGGAAGCGCTTCTCGCGCGATGGGACTACCGCGCGGCGGAATCGCGCGCCTTCCACCGCCGCGACCGCTCCTCGATCTATGGCGGGTTCCATCTGCATGTGCTGAAGGACTGACGGGCATGGACCGCACCCTCGATCACGGCGCGCTAATGGACCGGATCTATCGCTGGCAGCGCCGGTTCGGCTTCTACGACCTGACGCGCAAATATTACCTCGTCGGCCGCGACCCGCTGATCGCCGGCCTCGCTCCGCCGCCGGGCGGGACCGTGCTCGAGATCGGCTGCGGCACCGGGCGCAACCTCGTCCATGCGGCGCGGCTTTATCCCGGCGTCGCGCTCCACGGCATCGACATCTCGCGCGAGATGCTGGCGGCGGCCGGCGCGGCGGTGGAAAGGAACGGCCTGCGCGGCAGGGTGCGCCTGGCCCGGGCCGACGCCGCCGGCTTCGACCCGGCCGCCACCTTCGGCTGCGAGGCCTATGACCGCATCTTCATCTCCTACGCGGTGTCGATGATCCCGCAATGGCGCGCCGTGATGGAAGCGGCCGCGCGGCGGCTGGCCCCCGGCGGGGAGCTGCACATCGCCGATTTCGGCGACATGGCCGGCCTGCCCGGCTGGTCGAAGGCGGCGATGTACACCTGGCTGCGCTGGTATCACGTCACGCCGCGTCCCGACCTGTTCGGCGCGGCGGCCGCCGTCGCCACCGCCATCGGCGGCACGCACGAGGAGCGGCGGCTCCATCGCGGCTTCTCCTGGATCTCGGTCGTCAAGCGCCCCTGATCGCGCCGCGGGCCGAGAATCGATTTGCCGGCAAAGGAAAGGATCGTTCGATGCGCGTCACCATCTTCGGAACCGGCTATGTCGGCCTTGTCACCGGCGCTTGCCTCGCCGATGTCGGCCACGACGTCATGTGCATGGACATCGACCGCGCCCGGATCGAGTGCCTTCGGCGCGGCGAGATCCCGATCTACGAGCCGGGGCTGGCCGGCATCGTCAGGCGCAACGCCGATTCGGGCAACCTCGCCTTCACCTGCGATGCGGCGCGGGCGGTGGCCCATGCCGAGGTGCAGATCATCGCCGTCGGGACGCCGCCGGACGAGACGGGGGCGGCCGACCTCAAGCATGTGCTGGCGGTGGCCGACGAAATCGGCCGCGCGATGAACGCGGCCAAGGTGGTGGTGGTCAAATCCACCGTCCCGGTCGGAACCTGCGAAAAGGTGGCCGGGCGGATCGCGGCGGCGTTGAAGCGGCGAAGCCTTTGTCTTGGCTTCGATATCGCCTCCAATCCGGAATTCCTCAAGGAAGGGGCGGCGGTCGCCGACTTCCAGCGCCCGGACCGGATCATCGTCGGCGTGGCCTCGGCCCGGACCCGCGCGGCGATGGCCGAGCTTTACCAGCCGTTCAACCGCAACCACGACCGCACCCTCTACATGGACGTGCGTTCGGCCGAGCTTACGAAATACGCGGCCAACGCCATGCTGGCGACCCGCATCAGCTTCATCAACGAGATCGCCTCGATCGCCGAGCATCTCGGCGCCGATATCGAGCAGGTCCGCCGCGGCATCGGCAGCGACCCACGCATCGGCTACGACTTCATCTATGCCGGCCTCGGCTATGGCGGCAGTTGCTTCCCCAAGGACGTGCGCGCGCTGATCCGCACCGCCAGGAGGCTGGGGTGCGAAACCGCGCTGATCGAAGCCGTCGAGCGCATCAATGACGGCCAGCGCGCCGGCTTCCTCGCCCGGATGGCCGGGCATTACGGCGGCACGGACAGGTTGCGCGGCAAGACCTTCGCCCTGTGGGGGCTGTCGTTCAAGCCCAACACCGACGACATCCGCGAAGCGCCGGCGCGCTCGATCATCGAGGCCCTGTGGGCGGCGGGCGCGAAGGTCAGGCTGTTCGATCCGGTCGCGCGCACCAATGCCATCCGCCTTTACGGCGCGCGGCCCGACCTCGTGCTGGCGCCGGACAAATATGCCGCGCTCGACGGCGCGGACGCGCTCGTCCTGTGCACGGAATGGCGCGAGTTCCACGCGCCGGACTTCCGCGAGATGGCGACGCGGATGCCGTCGCGCACCGTCTTCGACGGCCGCAACCTCTACGAGCCGGAGCGGATGCGGGCGGAAGGCTGGACCTATTACAGCATCGGCCGTCCGGCGGTGAAGGGCGCGCCGGACCGGGCGCTGCCCGTGGCGCTGAGCGCCTGACGGTCAACCACGGCCGCGATACGTCATCGCCGGGCGTCGCCTTGCCTTCAGCCTTGCCGGGGGCATGGCGGCTGCACGACGACGCGCAAGAGCGTCTCCAGACCGGTGGCGGCGAGGCTGCGGGCGACGAGCAGCCATTGCGGATCGAGCTGGCGCACGTCGAACGAGCGTCAGCAACGGCTTCGCATCCGGCTCCTCTCCGGCAAGGCTAGCATCGTCCGCGATCACGCTCACGCCTGGATCACCTCCGAGCGATCGAAGGATCCCTCGAGCCCGAAAGCCTGGAGGCCGCCCACCTCGGCGATCACCTTCCTGACGAAGCTGTCGTCGACGAGGTCGCCCTCGACATGCGTCTCCTTGAGCAGCCCGACCAGTTCCTCGGTGTAGGTCGGGAACGGGTAGGGCTGGAAGCCGATGCGCCTGTCGCGCCATTCGGGATGGCGGATCGCGCCGGACGGCACGGAATTTCCAACGCATCCGGGATAATTGGAACGGATTGGCTCCACGGAATCTATCGGATCGAGCATTGTCGCGGACATCGAGTTTCTCCCTTTCACAGGAAACGCCCATATCGGCCGCGAAGCTGGCCATCTCTGCCTGATCACGCGGCAATCAGCGCGCCGGCGGACGGGAGGACCGGCCGGCGCGGAAAAACGGAACGAAGAATGCTCAGAACAACCCTCCCCAATTTCCTGCAACCGGCGCTGGCCACCGACGTGGTTCCCGTCGGTCTCTACGATCCCGACAACGACGCGGAGGGGCAGGCAGCCCTGCCCGCCATCGCCACGACGGGCGACCTCGTGCATATCGAGGGCGTGTCGAAGGTGTTTCCGGCCGGCCGCAACAGCGCGGCGGTCGCGGCGCTCGACGGCATAGACCTTTCCGCCCCGCGCGGCTCCGTCACCGCGATCATCGGCCGCTCGGGCGCCGGCAAGTCGACGCTGATCCGCCTCGTCAACGGGCTGGAGAAGCCCAGCTCGGGCCGCGTGCTGGTCGACGGCGTCGACGTGGCGCAATTGCCGGAAGCCGGGCTGCGCGGCATTCGCCGGTCGATCGGCATGATCTTCCAGCACTTCAACCTTTTGTCCTCGCGCACCGTGTTCGACAACGTCGCGCTGCCTTTGGAGATCGCCGGCCTTCAAGGACGCGACATCGCCGCGCGCGTGACGCCGCTGCTCGACCTCGTCGGCCTCGCCGACAAGCGCGACCGCTACCCGGCGGAGCTTTCCGGCGGCCAGAAGCAGCGCGTCGGCATCGCCCGCGCGCTCGCCACCGAGCCCAAGCTCCTGCTCTCCGACGAGGCGACCTCCGCGCTCGACCCGGAGACGACGCAGTCGGTGCTGGAGCTGCTCAAGCGCATCAACCGCGACCTCGGCCTGACCATCCTGCTCATCACCCACGAGATGGAGGTGGTGAAGCGGATCGCCGACCATGTCGCGGTGATCGACGCCGGCAGGATCGTCGAGCGCGGGTCCACCTTCGACATCTTCAGCGCCCCTCGGCACGAAACGACGAAAGCGCTCCTGTCGGGCGTTCCCGGCATGCAACTCCCCGACTATGTGACGGCCCGGCTGTCGCAGGAGCGGACTTCAGGCAGCGAGACGGTGCTGCGCATCGTCTTCACCGGCCCGCATGCGACCGACCCCGTCCTGTCGCGCCTTTCGGGCGAGCTCGGCCTCGACCTCAACATCCTCGGCGGCGCGGTGGACGAGATCGCCGGCCGCCCCTTCGGCACGCTGGTCGTATCCTTTCCCGCCGACGACGAGCGGCTTGCGCAGGTGCGCGGCTTCCTCGCCGAACGCGGCCTTTCGACGGAGGTGCTCGGCCATGTCGCCTGAAATCGCCTGGCTCATCGCCCGCGCCACCGGGCAGACGCTGCACATGGTGGCCATTGCCGCGCTGATCGGCTCTGCGCTCGGCATTCCGCTGGGCGTCTTCCTGGCGACCAGCGGCAAGGGCGAGCTGTTCGCCGCCCCGCTCGCGAACCGGCTGTTGGGAGCCGTCGTCAACGCCACCCGCTCGACGCCCTTCATCATCCTCGTCGTCGCCATCATCCCGTTCACGCGGCTGGTGGCCGGCACCTCTATCGGCACCAACGCAGCGATCGTGCCCCTGACCATCGCCACCATCCCCTTCGTGGCGCGGCTGGTCGAGGCGGCGATCCGCGAGGTCGATCCCGGCCTGATCGAGACGGCCCGCGCCATGGGCGCGACGCCGTTGCAGATCGTCTGGAAGGTGCTGCTCGCAGAAGCCCGCCCCGGCATCACGCTCGCCCTGACGCTGACCGTCGTCAGCCTCATCGGCTATTCCGCCATGGTCGGCGCCGTCGGCGGCGGCGGCCTCGGCGATCTCGGAATCCGCTACGGCTACCAGCGCTTCATGCCCGACGTGATGCTGGCTGTGGTCGTGGTGCTGATCGTGCTGGTGCAGGCCGTGCAATCGGCCGGCGACCGGCTGGCGCGGCGGTTCGACAAGCGCATCCGCCCGCGCTGACCCCTTCCCAGGCAGACTCCCAAACCGCAAGATCCAAGGAGATCATCCATGTTCAGCAAACTCACGCTCGCCGCCGGGCTCGCCCTGGCGCTGCTCGCCGGCACGGCTTCCGCCGAGACCATCAAGATCGGCGTCACGCCCGGCCCGCACGCCCAGATCCTCGAGAAGGTGAAGGAGATCGCCGCGAAGGACGGCCTCGAGATCGAAATCCTCGAATTCTCCGACTACGTGGTGCCGAACCAGGCGCTGAGCGACGGCGAGCTTCACGCCAACTCGTTCCAGCACAAGCCCTATCTCGACAATCAGGTCGCCGACCGCGGCTTCGACCTCGTCGACGTCGCCTATACGGTCAACTTCCCGCTCGGCATCTATTCGAGGAAGCACGGGAGCTTCGACGACCTGCCGGACGGCGCGACGGTCGGCATCCCGAACGACCCGACCAATGGCGGCCGCGCGCTGCTGGTGATCGCCGACCACGGCCACATCAAGCTCGACGAGGAGAAGGGCCTGCGCGTGACCGTCGCCGACATCACCGGGAACCCGAAGAACCTCAACTTCATCGAGCTGGACGCGGCCCAGCTTCCGCGCTCGCTCGACGACACCGACGCCTCGGCGGTCAACAGCAACTATGCGCTCGAAGCCGGCCTCAATCCGTCGACCGATCCGATCCTCGCGGAAGGCGCCAAGGCTCCCTACATCAACCTGATCGCGGTGCGCAGCGCCGACAAGGACGCCGGGTGGGTCAGGCAGCTGGTCGCCGCCTACCACACCGACGAGGTGAGAGAGTTCGTGCTCGACACCTTCAAGGGCGCGGTCG
>ERZ869909.469-NODE-469-length-47666-cov-33.473114_pt1 | contig 47666 bp, 42 predicted proteins | sample MGYA00520892_ERZ869909 | MGnify/ENA primary metagenome ERZ869909 (study PRJEB32215, sample SAMEA104723947) | bioreactor metagenome | biome: bioreactor; feature: anaerobic bioreactor; material: water | place: China | collected 2015-03-12 ... | reverse complement strand
GCCGCCTGGCTCGAGTTCGCGAGCATCAGGATCTATGCCCCGTGGCAGCTCTTCTCCTGGTGGCTGGCGTTCGACGGGCAAGCGCCAGATGTGTTCGCGCGCGCGGGCGCCCTTGCTGCAGCCGGGGGGCTGTTCAGCGGCGCACTCGCGTTTGGGGGAGCCGCCTGGCGGGCGAGCCATAGGACAGCGTCGACGACCTATGGCTCTGCCCGCTGGGCGGACGTATCCGATGTGATGCGCGCGGACCTCCTCGGCGACACCGGCGTTATTCTCGGCCTCTACGACGAGCGATACCTGCGCCATGACGGGCCGGAGCACGTCCTCGCGGTCGCGCCGACACGCTCGGGAAAGGGCGTCGGCCTCGTGCTGCCGACACTTCTCAGTTGGACCGGCTCCGCCGTCATCCACGACATCAAGGGCGAGAACTGGACGCTTACGGCAGGCTGGCGGTCGCGCTTCTCGCACTGCCTGCGCTTCGATCCCACCGATCCACACTCAGCCCGGTTCAACCCGTTACTCGAAGTACGCAAAGGCACGCACGAGGTCCGCGACGTCCAGAACATCGCCGACATCCTGGTCGATCCGGAAGGCGCCCGAGAACGGCGCGATCATTGGGAGAAGACGGCCCACGCGCTGCTGACCGGCACCATCCTGCATGTCCTCTACGCGGAAGAGGAGAAGACTTTGGAGCGTGTCGCAACCTTCCTGGCCGACCCTGCGCGCTCCATCATGCGTACCCTCAAGATCATGCTCACGACCAACCACCTCGGCACCGAGGCGGAACCGATGGCGCATCCCGTCGTCGCTTCAATCGCACGCGAGTTCCTCGACAAGTCCGAGAACGAGCGCTCCGGCGTCGTCTCCACCGCCATGAGCTACCTCGCGCTCTACCGAGATCCACTCATCGCCGCCAACACCGCCCATTCGGACTGGCGCATTGCCGACCTGTTGGAGACGGAACAGCCCATCTCCCTCTATCTGGTCGTGCCGCCGTCGGACATGTCCCGGACCAAGCCGCTCGTGCGGCTGATCCTCAACCAGATCGCTCGCCGGCTGACCGAGACGTTGCCGGATCCCAGCAAGGCGCCAAGCCGTCGGCTTCTGCTAATGCTCGACGAGTTCCCGGCCCTCGGCCGCCTCGACTTCTTCGAGTCCTCGCTCGCATTCCTGGCGGGATACGGCGTGCGGGCCTTCCTCGTTGCCCAGTCACTCCATCAGATCGACAAGGCCTACGGTCCGAATCACGCCATCCTCGACAACTGCCATGTGCGGATAGCCTTCGCACCCAATGACGAACGCACCGCCCGGCGTTTGTCCGACGCGCTCGGCACTGCGACTGAGCTACGTGCGCAAACCAACCTTTCCGGCAAGCGCTTCGCAGCCTGGCTGTCGCATACGTCTGTCTCCGAGCAGGAAACACCGCGTCCGCTCCTGACGCCGGGCGAAGTGCTGCAGCTCCCACAGGACGACGCGCTGGTCTTCGTCTCCGGCGTGCCGCCGATTCGCGCGAAGAAGCTCCGTTACTACGACGATCGCAATTTCCTGCAGCGGTGTCTGCCGGCGCCGAAGGTGGCCGGCAGGGAGAAGGACGACGGTCCGACGCGACCGCATGCCTGGACGGATCGCATTCGCAATCCTGATCCCCGCCTCGACAAGGCCTGGGCCGATCTCGTGACGTCGAACGGGGGCGATGCGGACCCACCTCCCCGTACTCGCGAGATCGCGCGCCGGAAGCTCATCAAAGCCGAACGTCCGATCGGCGACCTACCCCTCTTCGCGGCCCAAATAACTGAATCGTCGCCCGAGGTCGAAACCGCATCGGCCGACGACAGTCAGAACGAAATCATCCAGTTCCCGGGGCTGCGTCTCTGACATGAGCAAGAAGCGCTACACTCTCTATATATCGCGCCCACTCGCCCGGCGGTTCGATCTGATCGCGCAGCAGCGCAACGGCGCCAAGTCGGCCCTGGTCGAGGACGCGCTGCGCGTTGCCCTGGAGCCGCAGCAACACACCGGTATCGAGGAAGCCCTCACCCGGCGGCTCAACGAGCTCAACCGCGTCGTCGGCGGCCTCCGGCGCGAGATGTCGGTTGCCACCGAAACACTCGCGATCTTCGTCCGCTACTTCCTGACCGTGACGCCGCCGCTGCCACAGGATGAACAGGAGCCCGCGCGGCTGCTCGGGCGGGAGCGCTACCAGGTGCTCCTGACCGAAGTCGGCCGCCGCGTGGCCGAGAACGAACGTCTCGTCACCGAAGTGATCGCGACCGTTCCCGTGGCGCAGACCGATCTGTTCGCCAAGCCGCCGGACGATGTCCCGCTCGCGGGCAGTCCCACGGGTCGCAACGGCCACGCATCCAGCGCGCATCACGAGGAGACCGATAATGGCTGATCTCTTGTCCTTGCCGGCCGCCGAGGAAGCCCAAGGCCGGCGCCGCCAGATGCTGCGCACGGCCTTCGGCGCCACGATCGCCGCCGCTCTCGCCGATCCGACCGTGATCGAGGTCATGGTCAATCCCGATGGAAAGCTCTGGATCGAACGCGCCAGCGTTGGCCGCCAGGACACCGGGGAGCGGCTCGGCAGCACCGAAGTCGAACGCATCATCCGCCTGGTTGCGGCTCATGTGCGCCGCGAGGTTCACGCGCACGCCCCGATCGTCTCCGCCGAGCTGCCGGAGACAGGAGAACGCTTCGAAGGCATCATGCCGCCCGTCGCCACGGCACCGTGCTTCGCCGTGCGCAAACCCGCTGACGTCCTGTACCGTCTCCCCGACTATGTGGCCGCCCACATCATCTCACCATTGCAGGCCGACGCCCTGCAGGCCGCGATCCGCGACCGTAAGAACATACTCGTCGTCGGCGGCACGTCCTCGGGCAAGACGACCTTGGTCAATGCGCTCCTGGCGGAAGTGGCCGACTGCAACGAGCGTATCCTCATCCTGGAGGACACGCGCGAACTCAGATGCGCTGCGACCGACTGCGTGGCGCTTCGGACCAAGCCGGGCGTCGCATCGCTGGCCGACCTCGTCCGCTCGACCCTGCGCCTCCGGCCCGACCGCATCATCGTCGGCGAAGTCCGCGGCCCCGAGGCGCTCGACATGCTCAAAGCGTGGAACACCGGGCACCCCGGCGGCATCACCACGCTGCACGCCAACTCCGCCGAGGCCGGCCTCTACCGCCTCGAGCAGTTGATCCAGGAGACCGTGGTCACCGTCCCCCGGGACCTCATCGTCCAGGCCATCGACATCATCGTCTTCATCGCCGGCCGCGGCAACGCGCGCCGCATCGAGACGCTGCTCGAACTCACCGGCCGCGATGACGACGGCAACTACCAAGTGACACCGATCGGCCGACCCACCCTGCACACCATCTGACGAGAGGCGCACATGATCCGATCCAAAGCCAGATCCCTGCTGACGTTGGCCGTCCAGGTCAGCCACGTTGCCATGCTGAGCACCGCCGCCTATGCCGCCGGCTCCGGCATGCCCTGGGAGGCTCCACTCCAGCGTATCCTCGAGTCGATCGAAGGTCCGGTCGCCAAGGTCATCGCCGTTGTCATCATCATTGTCACGGGCTTGAGCCTCGCCTTCGGCGACATGGGCGGCGGCATGCGCAGACTGATCCAGATCGTCTTCGGTCTCTCCATCGCCTTCGCCGCCACGTCGTTCTTCCTGTCTTTCTTCTCCTTCGCCGGCGGCGCCCTCATCCACTGACCAAGGAACCTGCCTCATGCGTCCCCAATCGAGCCTCGTACCTGGCTACGAGGTCATCCTGCATCGCTCCCTGACGGAACCGATCCTGCTCGCCGGCGCCCCGCGCAGCTTCGCAATCCTCAACGGCACCATGGCCGCTGCCATCGGGCTGGGGCTCCGGCTCTGGATCGCCGGACTTCTGATCTGGCTCGCCGGCCACGCCGCCGCCGTCTGGATCACCCGCAAGGACCCGGCCTTCCTGACCGTCCTGTCCCGACACGCCCGCCACAAGGGAGCCCTCTCATGCTGAACCTTGCCGAGTACCGCAAGCAGACGACCAGCCTCGCCGACTACCTCCCGTGGGCGTGTCTGGTCGCGCCTGGCGTCGTGCTGAACAAGGATGGCTCGTTTCAGCGCACGATCCGCTATCGCGGTCCCGATCTCGACAGCGCCACGCAGGCCGAACTCGTCTCGGTCACGGCGCGCCTCAACAACATCCTGAAGCGGTTCGGTTCCGGGTGGGCACTCTTCTTCGAGGCCGAGCGGATTCCCGCCAACCAGTATCCAGGGGCTCGGTTCGAGGATCCCGCATCGTGGCTGGTCGACCAGGAGCGCCTTGCCGCCTTCAGCGCCGACGGAACGCACTTCGAGAGCCGCTACTATCTGACGTTCCTCTACCTTCCGCCGCCGGAACGCGAAGCCCGAGCCGAACGGCTGCTGTACGAACGCAGCGCGGAGGCGAGCATTGAGGCCACGCCCCACGCGCAGCTCGCCTGGTTCATCACCGAGACCGACCGCGCCCTGCAAATGCTCGCCTCCATCCTCCCTGAGGCAGAAGCGCTCGACGACATGGGAATGCTGACCTACCTGCACAGCACGATCTCAGATACCCGCCACCCAGTCACGGTCCCGGACATCCCGGCCCTTCTCGATGCCATCCTCTGCGACCGGCAGCTTCTCGGCGGCGTCGACCCGAAACTTGGTGGCCAGCATCTGCGCATCCTGACCGTTCTCGGCTTCCCGAACGCGACCGTGCCGGGGCTGCTCGACGCCCTGAACGACCTCGGCTTTGCCTACCGCTGGACCACGCGCTGGATCGGGATCGATAAGACCGAAGCGACGCGCCACCTCGCACGGCTCAGGCGTCAATGGTTCGCCAAGCGTAAGTCCGTCGCGGCCGTACTTCGCGAAGTCATGTTCAACCGCGAGACGGCCCTTGTTGATACCGACGCTGACAACAAGGCCATGGATGCCGACGAGGCCCTGCAGGAACTCGGCGCCGACGACGTGGCCTTCGGCTACCTCACCACGGCAATCGTGATCGCAGACGCCGATCTACAGCTCGCCAACGAGAAGCTGCTCGCTGTCGAGCGCATCATCAACACGCGTGGCTTCGCCACCATCCGCGAGACGTTGAACGCCGTCGAGGCTTGGCTCGGCTCCCTTCCCGGCAATCCCTACGCCAACGTCCGCCAGCCGATCGTGCATACGATCAACCTCGCGCACATGATGCCAGTCTCGGCCGTCTGGGCCGGACCGACCATGAACCGGCACCTCAACGCGCCACCGCTGATGGTGACCGAGACGCGGGGCAGCACGCCATTCCGGCTCGATCTCCATATTGACGATGTCGGCCACACGCTCGTGGTCGGTCCCACCGGATCGGGCAAGTCCGTGCTGCTATCCCTTCTCGCCCTACAGTTCCGCCGCTTCATCGGTGCAAAGGTCATCATGTTCGACCGCGGCCGCTCCGCGCGTGCTGCCACGCTGGCCATGGGCGGAGCCAGCGTCGAGCTCGGCCTCGAGGGATCGCTGTCCTTGCAGCCGCTGTCCCGCATCGACGAGCCCGGCGAAATCGCCTTCGCCCTGCAATGGGTGACGGCTCTGCTCACAGCCGAAGGCGTGCGCGTGACGCCGGACGTGAAGGATGCCGTGTGGACGGCGCTTCAGAGTCTTGCTTCGGCGCCCAAGGCCGAGCGCACGCTAACCGGTCTCGCCGTGCTCATCCAATCGGCGCCCCTCGTGGCGGCGCTGTCACCCTACGCTCTGGAAGGCGCCTACGGCAGGCTCCTCGATGGTGCGTCCGAACAGATCGCTGCCACGGATGTTCTGCATATCGAACTCGAGGCACTGATGGGGCACAAGGCCCTGATCCCGCCCGTCCTGACCTACTTGTTCCATCGTCTGGAGGAGCGCTTCGACGGCCGGCCGACGCTTCTGGTCCTCGACGAAGCCTGGACCTTTCTCGACGACGCGTTATTCGCGGCCCGCATCCGTGAATGGCTGAAGACACTGCGCAAGAAGAACGTCTGCGTCGTGTTCGCCACCCAATCCTTGGCCGACGTCGAGCGTTCGACGATCGCCCCCGCTCTGATCGAGAGCTGCCCGACGCGCATTTTTCTACCTAACGACCGAGCCCGCGAGCCACAGGCCAGGGCGGTGTATGAGCGTTTCGGCCTCAACGAGCGCCAGATCGAGATCCTCTCAGTCGCCGCGCCGAAGCGCGACTATTATGCCCAAACCGCGCGCGGCAATCGCCTGTTCGAACTCGGCCTCGGGCCGGTAGCGCTGGCGCTCTGCGGCGCCTCCTCGCCCGATGACCAGAAACTGATCGACCATTGCCTGCAAGAGGAACCCGCCAGCGGGTTCACTGCACCTTTCCTGACTGCGAAAGGTCTCGCTTGGGCGGCCGACCTGATCCAGCAGTGGCGGCCGCCCACTACGCCACCGCCTCTCCCGGCATCGCTCTCCACACGGAATAAAGCGCCATCCGAGAGACGGGCGGTAGAAATACTCAGTGTCGGTGTCGGCGAGCACGTCACGGAGGCCCTGCCGCCAGATGTGCCGGCAGTGGCGGTTGATCAGACGCCGCTCGCGGGACTGCCAGGAGGTCCGCCGATGCCTCAACGCCTCTCTCCATTCCGGGCCGTGCCCAGCAAATCAAAGAGGAACAACCGATGAAGCCAATACGCAAGATTCTCACCAGGATTCCAATCGCAGTCGGCCTGATCGCAAGCTCTGCGACATCTTCGATCGCGCAATACACCGTCTTCGATCCAAGCAACTACAGCCAGAACTTGCTGTCGGCGGCGCGCGCGCTCGAGCAAATCAACAATCAGATCCGCACGCTTCAGAACGAAGCCCAAATGATCCTCCGCATGGATCAGAACCTCATGCGCCTTCAGGGTACGCTGTCGCCCGACCTTCAGCGATCACTCACGGACATCCAGACCCAGCTTCGCGCCGGCGAAGGCATTGCGATGCGGCTACGGGAAACGCAGAACAACTACCAGCAAATGTTTCCGAAGGAGGCATCGGCCGCGCTGACCTATGACGATGCTCTGCGCAATGCGCGCTCGCGATGGGAAGAGAGCTACGCGGCCTTCCAGCGCTCAGCTTTCCTTCAGGGCGAAATCGCCGACGGGATCGAGAATGACGCGCACCTGCTCAGCGACGCCTTGAGCCGGTCGCGCGACGCGGCCGGCGCATTGGAAGCCACGCAAGCCGGCAACGAACTCACAGGGCTCGGCGTCAAGCAGTCGCTCGCACTCCAAGGCCTGGTTGCGGCTCAGGCGCGAGCAGAGACCATCGCGCGCGCACGAGAGCTCGCAACCGAGGATGAAGGCCGACAACGGTTCAAGTCCTTCGTCGGAACCGGGTTTGGGTATGCATCAAGGGAATGAAGCATAAAGTGCCGTTCGAAGAACTCGTCTAGGTTACGCACCACCAGTGATCAATCAGTCCATAGTCAACAGAAAGCCGAGGGTCCGACCTCATAGCGGACTAGATCGGCTTCGCTACGCGCCAAGCTGAGCGGACAGGGGCTGCCTATCTCTGTTAGCCGATGAATCTTAAGAGCTGCCCCAAAAGTGGGATCAGCATAACAGCGATGATCCATTGCCAATGCTTCATCCAAAACGCTTTGCCCTTCGCCAGCAGACTGGTTGGCGGTGCATTCACGTAGTGGGCACGAAGAGTTGCAAGCTTGTGCGCAATCATCTCGTGAGCGTCTGTGATTTCCTTACTGGGATCGTAAGGAGGAACCTGATCCGGGAACCCGTTTCCGCGCATCCTGCGGTCAAGGTCGACCATACGTGTGTAGATCCGGGTCGCATAGCTTTTCAGGTGCGCTTCCACGGAGTCCAAGGTTTCGCAACGCTGACTGGGACTATACGCGTGTAGCGTCGCGTCGAGCGCGTCACACGCAGCTTGGGCATTCGCAACGATGCAGGGCTTGATGAAGCTCCAAAAGATGAGCCGCACGGAACCTTCAAATTTGCATCCTAACCCGACACCAATGGATTGCCCGTGGCAGTTCACAATGCCGAGGTCTGTGTTCGACGCGCGAGACATCAACCAACGGGTCAGCTTTTCCCTGTCGAGGGTCTCATAGCTGTCGTTCAGTGACTGACGAATTTTTTCGGCGATCGGAGACATCGGTGATACTGGCTACCAAGATGGTGGGGCGGGCGAGAGCGTCAAAAGGGGATCTCGGGTTCAATCTCGCCCGCTTTCATCCAGTTCGCGCGCGGAGGCGTCTCGAGCGCCTTGGCGCCGATGCCCATGAAGAGGTCAAAGAAAACAGAACTGATGATGGACTGCGGACAATCGAAGTCGCGACGCGATGATTTCGTCGTCCAGCCTTCCGTACGATGCTTGTCGGCCTTCCTTTGGATAGCTCCAATGAAGGTGTTCTTGGCGTGACGCTTGGTCAGCCTTTTTTTTACGATGTAGTCGGTCGTGTCGCGCACGGCCTGCCATGTCAGGTTAAACACCTGGCCGATCGAAAAGCTCTCCAGCAGGTTGTCGAAGACCGTATGGGTCTTTTCACCGAACTCAGCCTCGAACCCACGCTGCGAGAGCTGGAGTGCGTAGTACTCGAAGCATTCCGCCTTGGCGATTTCGAGCCACAGATCGAATACATCCAAATGCCAGTCATGTGGCCACGGGCCGTCGCGGGCAACCCGTTCCAGGTCTGCGATGAAGTTCTTTTTCGCCCCGGCATCAATGCCAGGCATAAACAGCCAAGTTGCTTTGGCGGGATAGAACCGCGGGCAGTCGGTCAGTTCGTCGTTGAAGATGAACGCATCGACAGGGCTATCGGGGCTCACGGCCAGAAACACGTGCTGCTGCAACATGCCAATCGCGTAATCACGAAGCTCCGTATTGGGCGAGAACTTCTCCCGCCGATCCGCGTGAGGAGATGCCGTCGAGAGATCTTCGGAGACCGAATGCCTGAACAACGCCAGGAGGCAGACGGCTTCTTTGAGAGTCAGCGCATCCACTTCGAGTTCAGGTTCCTGCCGCACCGCGAAGCGCTGTTGCAAGACAGCACGCTTTTTCTGGTCGATTTCCTTTGCTTTTTGCCAGGCTGCAGTCGTGCACGTTTGACATGAGCATCTCGCGCTATCGCGATGCCCGCAGTTGGGACAATAGGCTTCGGGAACTTGGCGCCGATCCCTGGCGAGCCTATCGCTGATGAGTTTCTGCCCGACACAGAACTTACAAACGCGGTCGTCGTGGACGACGGGCGGGAGCATCCGTACGAAGTGGCTCGAATTCCCAACAATTCCAAACTCTTCCATAAGGCTGGGCACGGTGTCCGTGCGCGCATAGTAGCGCCGGATCAACTCGGCCAAGCGATCGGGCGTGAGGTGCGCGAGCCGAGCGTTGAGCGGCGGTGTGCCTTCCATCGGGCAATTATCCGAAACTGCATGAAAATCGGCCGTTATCGTAATGGCTCAACGGATTCGTCCCAAGGGGGCTGCGCCACGTTTCACGAATCTGATAGTTATCCGCAGGTTCCTGCACAGTTTACCCACACGAAATCCAGGTGGTTGGTCATGAGCAATGAACGCGAAATCAACGCCATAGCCAAAGATCCAAATCGTGCGCGCAACATCGCCAAGTTGCTGTTGACGCTTCCGAACACTGACTGGAGCGATTGGGAACTGGACTTCCTCGAGGGCATGTCAACGCGTGTCGACGAACTCAGCTACCGGCAGGCTGAAAAGCTCGTTGAGTTGCGCAATGAAGCCGTTCGCCATACACACGCGGGCGGCTTTCGGTTCTCCTCGATCCTTGAGATCTGCTGGCAGAACCGCACCGACCTCGACTGCGAAGACGACGTCGAGTTTCTCGAACGGTTGAAGTCGCGCGATGAAACGGCATTACGGCGACGGGACGCCCTCCGGCTGCGCAGGTGCGCCATCGAGTTGGGGAAAATTGAGCCCTATCAGTCGTGGTCCATGCCATACGCCGCTCTGTAATCTGACCTCTTCAAAGGCATCGCGTTCTTCTCTGCTATAGACGTACTCTGTCCTGCGAGCTGCCAAGCGCGCTGAACTTCCGTTCGTAAACACCTTCCTCCGTCCTACCCAGACCTCCCTACAACTCCCGCGAATTGCGCCGTTTCCTCATTCACGCGGCATCAACCTCTCCAGCATCATGGCCTTGCCCGATCTCCCAGACATCGGGTGGCGCCAGAACGGTGATGCTCACCTGACCCGCCCCAACCTTCTCTAGCTGATGTCCCCAACGGCCAACGCAGTTTGCGCCGCTGGCGGAGCCTTGCCGGTAGCACGGGGCGCGCGCAGACATGGACGACCTTGCGATCATCGACCGCTTCACGGAGACCTTCAGCCGCTACATCGACAGCGGCTTCGGCCTCCTCGCAGGCGACGTCGCGTTCCTGACCAGCATCCTGGTCGCGATCGACATCACGCTCGCCGGTCTGTTCTGGGCCTTGATGGGCGAAGACAACGTCGTCGCCCAGCTCATCCGCAAGGTGCTCTACGTCGGCTTCTTCGCGCTGCTCCTGTCCAACTTTCAGGGCCTCGCCGACATCGTCTTCCAGTCGTTCGCCGGTCTAGGTCTGAAAGCATCGGGCACCTCACTTACGGCCGCCGATCTCATGCGCCCGGGATTTGTCGCCTCTACAGGCTTCACCGCCTCGAAGCCGCTGCTGGAGAAAGCCGGCGAGCTGATCGGCTTCACGACGTTCTTCTCGAACTTCGTCACCATCGCCGTCCTCATGCTGGCGTGGGTGATCGTGCTTCTCGCCTTCTTCGTGCTCTCAGTCCAGCTCTTCATCACCATCATCGAATTCAAGCTGACGGTGCTCGCCGGCTTCGTACTGGTGCCGTTCGCTTTGTTCGGTCAGACGGCGTTCCTCGCCGAGCGCGTCCTCGGAAACGTCATCTCTTCCGGCATCAAGCTCATGGTGCTGGCCATCGTGGTCGGTATCGGCGCCTCGCTGTTCGGAACCATGATCCGCCCCACCGGCGAAGTAACGCTGACGCAGGCCGCCTCCTGCATCCTGGCCGCGATCGCCGTCTTCGGCCTTGCCATCTACGTGCCTGCTATTGCCGCCGGGCTGATCTCCGGTGCGCCCCAGCTTGGCGCCGGCGCGGCGGTCGCTACGACTGCAGCTCTCGGCGGCGCAGGCGTCGCCGGCGGATTGGCCGCAACGGGGACTGCGCGGTTGGCCGGCAGCACAGCCGGCAGTGGGACCAGAGCCGCAGCCTCACTCGCGGGACGTGTTGGCGCGGCCTATGAGACCGGCGGCATGGCCGGTGTCGCACGGACGACCATGGCCGCACCAGCATCCAGGATGGCCGCCGCATTCGCGGCGCCGGTGACGACAGCCTTCCGACAGGGCGCCGCGCAAGGATACCGCGACGCCGCGCCCCGGTCGGGATCCGACAGCTCCGGTCGCGCCGGAGAGGCGGTCGCGGCCAGTGCCGCCGCCTCCAGCCCACCGGCCTGGGCGCAAAGCCTCGCCCGCCGCCAGCGCATGACCCAAGCCGGCCTCATGGCGGCACACGCTCTTCGCGACGGCGACCGCCCGGCAAGTGGCGGCGGCCCCGATCTCAAGAACAAGAGCTAGAAGGAGACGTCGACCATGGTGTTCAAGCGATCGGCCTTGCGCTACGGCGAGACACCGGAGCCGGTCACACCCTATCAGAAGGCGGCCCAGGCCTGGGACGAGCGGATCGGCAGCGCCCGCGTCCAGGCCCACAACTGGCGCCTCATGGCGCTCGGCAATCTGGGCATGTCGCTGCTGTTGGCAGGCATCCTGTTCTGGATAGGCCGTACGAGCGGCGTCGTCCCCTATGTCGTCGAGGTCGATTCGCGCGGCGGCGCCCGCACCGTTGGCCCTGCGGACGAGAGCTACAAGCCCAGCGACGCGCAGATCGCCTATCACCTGGCGCGCTTCGTCGACAACGTCCGCGCACTCTCGATTGATCCCGTGGTCGTGCGCCAGAACTGGCTCAAGGCCTACGACTTCGTCACCGACAAGGCGGCGGTCACGCTCAACGAATACGCCCGCGACAACGACCCCTTCGCCCGTATCGGCCGCCAGACAGTGGCCGTCGAGGTGACGAGCGTCGTGCGGGCCTCGGACTCCTCGTTCCAGGTACGCTGGACCGAGCGCACTTTCGAGGGCGGCGCTCTCAAGGACACCAAGCGCCTCACCGGCCTCTTCTCCATAGCTCTCACCCCACCGAGAACCGTCGATGCCGTGCGCAAGAACCCGCTCGGCATCTACGTGCACGCCTTCAACTGGTCTCAGGACGTCACCACCGGAGAGTCCAAATGAGTACCCACCGCACCCTCGTCGCCCTCATCCTGACATCCAGCGGGCTTGGCGCCTGCGCCACCAACATCAAGGTGCCCGAGATCCCGATCTTCGACGCTCCCGCAATGGCGGCCGCCCGCGAGCCGGATCCAAAGCTACCGGTCCGCTACGTCGAGGTGCCGACACCGTTGCCCCTTCCCGGCCAGCTGAAGCCCGTCGGCAAGGACGCCGAGAAGAAGAAGGATACGCGCCCGCCGGCGGATCGCGTCATCGGAGCCAACGAGGCAGCACGCCTCGAGCCGGTCAAGGACGGCTATATCAATGCCATCCAGGTCTATCCGTATACCAAAGGCGCGCTCTATCAGCTCTACGCCGCCGTCAACCAGGTAACGGACATCGCGCTCGAGGCCGGCGAGAAGCTGGTCTCGGTCTCGGCTGGGGATACGGTGCGGTGGGTCGTCGGCGACACGAGCAGCGGCGACGGCAAGGACGCTCAGGTCCACATTCTGGTGAAACCGGTTGGCGCCGGCCTCGAGACCAACCTCGTCATCACCACCGACCGGCGTACATACCACCTCGAAATGCGCTCCTCCGAGGCAACATACATGGCCTCGGTATCCTGGACCTATCCAGCCGCCGAACTCGTCTCCCTGCGCAAGCAAAGCGAAGATGCGGCCCTCGCCGTAGCCGCAATCGCCGACGGCGGCGTCAACATCGACGAATTACGCTTCCGCTATCGCATCGAAGGCGATGCACCGTGGAAGCCCCGGCAGGTCTTCGACGACGGCAACAAGGTCTATATCCAGTTCCCATCAGGCATCACCAAGAGCGAAGCCCCTCCGCTGTTCATCATCGGCCCCGACGGCAAATCGGCGCTCGTCAACTACCGCGTCCGCGGCACCACCTACATCGTCGACAGGCTGTTCGCCGCCGCAGAGCTAAGGCTTGGCACGGAGCCGCAACGGGTCGTTCGCATTGTCCGAACGGATGCGATCTGGCGGGAGACGCGCTCATGAGCGAGACCGAGCAGGGCCAAGTGCCGGAAGAGAAGAAGGCTGCGCCGGAGACGCTGGAATTGCGCGCACGTCCGCAGCCGGTGACGCGCATCAACCGCAAGGTCCTGATCGGCGGCACGGCGGTGTTGCTGATGCTGCTCTCGGGGATCGTGCTCGTCGCCCTGAAGCCGCCAAGCCTCAGGGTCGCGGAGCGGCAGGAGCTGATCAACGTCGAGAACAAGCCGATCACCGATGGGCTGAGCAGGCTACCAGCCACTTACGAAGGCGTGCAGCCAGCCAACCCCGCACCCCAAAGCACGCCGCCGGCTGCGCCCAAGCTCATCTTGCCCGACACCGGCCTGCCGCTCGACGATGCTGAGAGCGCGGAGAAAGCACGCCTTGCCCGCATGGCAGGGCAGGCGCGGGAATCGCAGGTTTTCTTTCGCCTCCAGCTCAAACAGCCGCTCGAGGACTCGACGTCGAGCGGTGCCAAATCCGAACCGACACCACGCTCGGGCACGACCACAGCCGATGGGGGCCTCGCCACGCTCTCCCTGCTGCGCGCCACGGAGCGGGCACAAGCGCTCGCAGCGGGCGACCTCGAATACGCTGGAACCGATGCCACGGAGGCGACGCGCAAGCTGGCGTTCCTCAAGTCGGGACCGGACAAAGACATCTACAATCCGCACGGTTTGCAGACACCGGCCTCGCCCTTTCAGTTAATGGCCGGAACCGTCATCGCCGCGAGCCTCGTCACCGGGCTCAATTCCGATCTGCCCGGCTTCGTCACCGCCCAAGTGACGGAGAACATCTACGACACTGTCTCCGGCCGATTCCTCCTGATCCCCCAAGGGGCGAGACTGATCGGCAAGTACGACAACGTCGTCGCCTTCGGCCAGGAACGCGCGCTCGTCGTCTGGCAGCGCATCATCCTCCCCGATGGCGGCTCAGTGGTCATCGATAATCTCCCCGCGACCGACACCGGCGGCTATGCAGGCCTTGCCGACGAGGTCGATCTGCACACCTGGAAGCTCCTCAAGGGGGTGGCGCTGGCCACCGTCCTCGGCGTCGGAAGCGAACTCGCCTTCGGCTCATCCGATAGCGATCTCATCCGCGCCCTGCAGCTCTCGACGCAGACGACTACGAACCGCGCCGGCCAGCGGCTCATCGAGCGCAATCTCAACGTTCAGCCAACCATCACTGTGCGTCCAGGCTGGCCGCTCCGTGTCATCGTTCATAAGGACATCGTCCTCAGACCCTACCGCGCCGCTGCCAACTGATCAGAATCATCAGCCATCGAGACACGCATACCGCAAAGGAGCTCAGCCACATGCCAGTCATAGGAACCTTCTCAGCCGTCAAGGACGGGTACTCGGGGACGATCCGCACGCTCATGATCAACGCCAAAGTCCTGATCATGGCCAACGACCGGAAGGAAGGCGAGAGCGGTCCCGACTTCCGCATCACGACCGGCACCAACGAGATCGGCGTCGCCTGGCGGCGCAAGCGCAACGGAACTGAAGAGACCTACCTGCGCATCAAGATCGACGACCCAACGCTGCCCCATCCGATCTGGGGCGCGTTGATCGAAGGTGGCGACGAAGGTGTCGCGCGCCTGCTTTGGAGACGAGATCGGAAGGAGGAAGTGCAGTGAAATGTTGACGTGATCTATAGTTTGGATACGTGCATGCAGCTTCCGGACAAAGCGCATGAGGACCGTCTCCTCTCCATCGGCGAATTGCAGAAGCTCATGAATGTGAGCAGACCAACCATCTACCGCTGGATCGCCTCCGAGGGCTTCCCAAAATCCGTAGCCCTTGGTCCCCAGGTTCGTCGTTGGTGGAAGAGCGAAGTCGAGCTCTGGATCGCGTCACGCCGCGTTTCGGAATCGTCGGCTTGAGAGAAGTGCCGCTGCTGGCGGCAAGCCATCCAAGAGCAGATCGGCCCATTCTTGCGCGATCTCTTTGCGGAGCTCCAAGTGTTCGGCGCGGTTGTACGCCGCCTCTACATTGTCCTTCGGTATATGTGCCAACATCATGTCGATGGCTTTGGTATCCGCAGGACGTCGCTCGTTCATGATCGTCGAGAACGTGGCGCGCCATCCGTGGGGAACATGGCGGCCTTGGAAGCCTGCGCGCTTCAGGAGATACCCGAGCGCGTTTTCGCTCATCGGCCGATGGAACCACCGATCGTTCGGAAACACATAGGGGCTCATTGAGGTCAGCTGCTTCAGCGCCTCAATGACCTCCAGTGCCTGGCGCGACATGGGCACCGGATGATCGCGAGCCTCATCTTCCTTGTAGTGCAAGCGCAATTTCATGCGTTGCGCTGGTACCGTCCAGAGCCAATGGTCGGCGTCGAGATCCTTTAGTTCATCCCAAGGACAGGTCGCCACGACGCCGGGCCGCACCACAGTCAGAGCCAGAAAACGATGCGCCAGCTTCGTGGCCGCACTTCCCGCAACGGCCTCGGCAGCTCGCAGCACCTCCCTCGCGTCCTCGAGCTTGCGCATCGCTGGGAAGCGCCGCCTCTTCGCCGGCGACAATACCTTTCCCATTGCGGCAGCCGGGTCGCGATCTGCCCGCCCGGTCGCCATCGCGTAGCAGTACACCGCGGAGATTCGCTGTCTCACTCGGTGGGCAGTCTCCACGGCGGGCCGTTCCTGGATCCTCTGCAGGACCTCCCAGATCGCCGAAGGCTCTAACAACCGGATCGGCAAGTTCCCAATGTAGGGGAAGACGTGGACCTCCAAGCTCTCGATAACGTCCGAGGCGTGATGCGGCACCCAGCCTGATTTCTGGGATTGGTGCCATTCCCGCGCGAGAACCTCGAAAGTTTCGTTGGCCTCTTTGAGGTCTTCCATCTGCTGCAGCTTCTTGACAACTGCCGGATCCCTTTTCTCCCGCAGAAGCAGCCGCGCCTCATCCCGCTTTCCTCGCGCTGTCACCAGCGACATTGCCGGGTACTCACCGAACGTTAGGACCCGCTCCTTACCTTGCCACTCGTAGCGGCATCGCCAGAACTTCCTTCCTGTCGGCATGACATGAACGTAGAGGCCGCCGCTGTCGGTCAGCTTGTAGGCCTTGGCCTGGCGAACCGCTTTCTTGACTGCTGTATCCGTCAACATCTCTGCACCTCAGCCGTTACCCGGTTTTTGATCGGGCGTTACCCGGTTTTTACCCGGAAAATTTCAAGCTTGGCTGTCACCAAGCTTGTGCGGATGAGACAGATAATGTCAATAAATCTAGGAGCTTAGCTTACAGGAAGAGACAGGTCGTAACAGCCTGAAACTGGGTGGTTGGCGGAGAGGGAGGGATTCGAACCCCCGGTACGGTTGCCCGTACTCCGCATTTCGAGTGCGGCGCGATCGACCACTCTGCCACCTCTCCGGCCGTCCCGGAACGCGTGGCGAGTGTGGTCACCTCGCCGCGCATCGTCATGCCGGGGGCTGCTCAATAGCCGGTGATTGCGCGGGGCGCAAGAGCGCACGAGACGACCCGCGGCGAACCGCCAAATCATGCGAACAGCGTCCCGACATGGCCGCCGGCCCAATCGGACCGGAAAAGGAGTGGACCGGCACTTTTCGGGCCGTAACGCCGCCACCGGGGGCCGGCGACAGCGTCGCCGATGAAGCTGGCCACCGCACCGGTGCGCTGAACCAATGACGCCCTCGGCGCGTTCGGTCCCAACACGGGACTGTCCCACGCACTCCAAGGTGAGAGGCATGCGCACCGCCGCGCGGACGAAGCGATACCTATGGCCGGCACTCGCCCTGGCGCTCCTGGCGGCCACGAGCCCCGCCGTCGCACAATCCGGGGAAGGGCAGGCCTGCGGCGGTATCGACGGGCCCACCTGTAGCGTCGGCTTTTTCTGCGAGACCGAGCTCGCCCAATGCGGCGAGGCGAACCCGGAAGGCACCTGCGTGCTCAGAACCGAGGCCTGCGCCAGGATCTATCAGCCCGTCTGCGGGTGCGACGGCAAGACCTATCCGAACGACTGTGAACGGATCGCGGCAGCCGCACGCAAGGATCACGACGGCGAATGCAAGGGCTGACGACGGCTCACACAGGGGCCGCTCACGCGTCGCGAAACCGAGCCGTCTGCTGCACGAGCACGCCGAGCCACGGGTGACGAAGCATCAACTTGAACAGAAACGCGCCACCCCCTTCGTCAGCGTGCACGATCTCCATATCGCCCGGCGCGAGCGCGCGCGGAAGCCGAACTCGGAAACGTCCGGCAGAAAAGAAATAGCCGACCGACCGGAAAACCAGCGCGCCGCTCTCCTCGCCAACCAAGAGCGACACGCCGACGCCCCCGCCGACGTGTTCCTCGAGCCCCGTGGGCCCCGAAAAGCATTTCGCCGAGTGAATGACCTGCGGAAACCGACCGGCGCGCGCGTACGTCCGCGTCCAGCTCTGTCCGCCGAGGCCTTCGTTCTCCATCACGGCAACCGTCGCACCGCCCCCCGTCGCGTCGTCGAGCGGCAACGGCGCTCCGATCACACGCGTGAGAAACGATAGAACGCGGCCCGCACGCGACAACCGTGTCTCCAGCACTTCGCCGACGTAGAACGCGACGTCTCCCGGCGCGAGCCGGCGCGAGAACCGCCGCCGCACGGCCTCGGGCAGGCGCGCCCAGCCGTCCTCTCCGACAAGCGCACGAAAACGAAGGTCCAGGACACTTGCCTCGGCTCCAGCCGCCGCGATCCCCGCCGGCGCGACATCGGCACGCGCCGGGGCGGCCATCGGAACGTCTTTCGGCAATGCGGTCATGGGAACCTCCTCAGCGTCAGCATCATCCCGGCATGCGCCTAGCCGGCTCCTTGCGGCCGGCCGGCACGCCCGCCGCTCACGAGCCCGGCAAGGCGGGTCACGACCCCGCCCATCTTCAGAAGTTTTTGCAGAACCGGTGTCGGCAGCGCGAGCACCTCGTCGAGATTGCGCGCCGCGCCCTCGGAGACCGCCAGCATGGCGCGGAAGCGTCGCCGCGTCTCGGCCGACACCTGCTCATCGGCGTCCGCCGCCTCCACGCAATGTCGGAGCGCGGCAATCGCGGGGTCGATCTCCCGCTTCTTGCGTCCCTCCGCGATGCGCCGGACCATCTCGAAAATATCGGCCTCGACCTCGTAGAAGTCCCGGCGGTCGCCCAGAACGGACACCCGTCGGATCAACGACCACCCGAGCAGTTCCTTGAGGGAGTTCGACACGTTCGATCGCGCGAGACGAAGAAGCTCGGCAATTTCCTCCGCCGGAAGCGGCCGCTCCCACGCATAGAGCAGCGCGTGAATTTGCGAGACGGAGCGATTGACGCCCCAGACCTCGCCCATTTCCCCCCACGCGACGACGAAGCGCTCAATTGCGGGAGGAAGCTTCACAGAATTTTCTGTAATTTCTGTCATAACAGAAATAAAAGAACGAAGCGGCGTCGTTGTCAAGAGGAAAGCCGCGATGACCGCAAGCAACGCAAGCCAACGCGCCGAAGGCAGCTCCTCCCGCTCCCTCCCGCCCTTCGGGTCATCCGAAAACGGGCCACGCGCCGCGCCCGTCCCCCGGGATTTCCGACGGTAGGCACGCCCGCCGTTCCATGATCCAATGCACACGCATTCTGGATGCACGCGCCGGCTGACCAAACCTCGATCTGCTGCCGCCCAACTCCAAGGCAACTGATGACGAAACGAGCAGCGCTTCTCGAGCTGGCGGTCGAAAACACGAGGATTTTCTCGATCCGCCGGATTGGCCCGGCTCTTGCCATGAGCAGTGCATGGATCAGATCAGGGTCGCAGACTTGAAGCCGACGTTTGACGAGATGAATGGCTTCGGCCAGGGCATCCGGGAGCCCTATGCCGCGGTTGCGGACTGGCTTGGCGCATTGCGTGTCGAGGATCTCCGCAAGAAGAGCGCCGAAGCCGAGCTTCTGTTCCGCCGCACCGGCATCACGTTCAACGTCTACGGCGATACCGAGGCTTCCGAGCGCCTCATCCCCTTCGACATGATCCCGCGCATCATCTCGGCCGCGGAATGGCGGCGCCTCTCCGCCGGCATCGAGCAGCGCGTCAAAGCGCTCAATGCCTTCATGTACGACATCTACCACCGGCAGGAGATCATCAAGGCCGGCCGCATCCCGGCGGAGCTCGTGGTGCAGAACAGCGCCTTCATACCCGAGATGATCGGCCTGGACCCGGCGCTCGGCATCTATTCCCACATCATCGGCGTCGACATCGTCCGCACGGGCGAGAACGATTTCTACGTTCTGGAGGACAACACGCGAACGCCGTCCGGCGTCTCCTATATGCTGGAGAACCGGGAAACGATGATGCACATGTTCCCGAACCTGTTCGCCGAAAACCGCGTGGCGCCCGTCGAAACCTATCCCGACAAGCTCAGAAAAACCCTGGGCAGCGTGACGCCGCGCAACCTCGACGACGAGCCCGTCATCGCCGTGCTCACGCCGGGCCAGTACAATAGCGCCTACTACGAGCACGCCTTCCTTGCCGACCAGATGGGCGTGGAGCTGGTCGAGGGCCCGGATCTCGTCGTGCAGAACGGCGTCCTCAACATGAAGACGACGCAGGGCCTCTGCCGCGTCGACGTGCTCTACCGGCGCATCGACGACGATTTCCTCGACCCGCTGACGTTCGACCCCTCGTCCGTGCTCGGCGTGCCCGGCTTGTTCGACGTCTACCGTGCCGGCAACGTCACCATCGTCAACGCACCGGGCGCCGGCATCGCCGACGACAAGGCGATCTATTGCTACATTCCCGAGATCATCGAATTCTACATGGGCCGGCCGCCGATCCTGCAAAACGTGCCGACCTACAATTGCCGCAAGACCGATAGCCTCAAATACGTGATCGAGCACATGCCCGAGCTTGTGGTGAAAGAGGTGCACGGCTCCGGCGGCTACGGAATGCTCGTCGGGCCGACGGCCACGAAGGAAGAAATCGAAAACTTCCGCGCACGCGTGAAAGCCCGGCCCGAGAACTACATCGCGCAGCCGACGCTGGCGCTCTCCACCTGCCCGACGCTGGTCGAGGAAGGCATCGCGCCACGTCATCTCGACTTGAGGCCCTTCGTGCTCGTGGGCGACGAAGTGCGCCTCGTGCCTGGCGGCCTGACGCGGGTGGCGCTGCGCAAGGGCTCGCTCGTCGTCAACTCGAGCCAGGGGGGTGGAACCAAAGACACTTGGGTGCTGCAGGATTGACCGAAATAAAAACACCATCGGGCGGAAACGGCCGCGTGAGACACACATGCTAGGGCGCACGGCAAACGATCTCTTCTGGCTCTCCCGTTACGTGGAGAGAGCCGAGAACATGGCGCGCCTGATCGAGGCGGGGTATCGCATCGCGCTGCAGCCGCGGGTGGGCGACGATCGTGGATCGGAATGGATCTCGACGCTGGAAAGCGCGGGCTGCACCAAAGCCTACAAAGCCAAGCACGGCGACGTCACGACGCGAAACGTCGTCGATTTTCTGCTCTTCGACCCCGCCAATCCGTCGAGCATCCACGCCTGCCTCGCCTCCGCACGACGCAACGCACGCGCCCAGCGCACGTCCCTGACGCGCGAGATGTGGGAATCGCTCAACGGCTCGTGGCTGGAATTCCAGGCCATCCGTCCCGACACTCTCCGCTCCGATGCGCTTCCTCGTATTCTCGATTGGGTAAAGGAGCGCTCGGCTGGCTATCGCGGCGCGATGCTCAACACGATCCTGCGCAACGATACATATTTCTTTAGCCAGCTCGGCACATTCCTCGAACGGGCGGACAACACGGCGCGCATCCTCGACGTGAAATACTACGTCCTGCTGCCGTCCACGAACATGATCGGCACCGCCGTCGACACCGCGCAATGGGAAGCCATTCTGCGCTCCGTCTCCGCGCACATGAGTTATCGTTGGGTCTACAAAGAGAGCTACCGGTCCTGGCGGATCGCCGATTACCTGATCCTGAACCGCGCCATGCCACGCTCGCTCCACGCCTGCTATCACAAAATCGGCGAGGCGTTGGGCGACCTCGCTGCTCTTTACGGCGAGGAGAAACCCTGCCTCGTCACCGCCAAGTCCACCCTCGCCCTTCTCGAGCGCGGCGACATCGACACCATCTTCCAGTCCGGCCTGCACGAATTCCTGCTGGAGTTCATCGCGCGCAACAGCCGCGTCGCGCAGGAAATCTCGGACGCCTACCATTTCACGGCGTGAGGGCAGGCATGAAGATCGAGATCCGCCACGTCACGACCTACCGCTACGCGACGCCCGCCCGCTATGCGATCCAGAGCCTCCGTCTCACGCCGCCCAGCTTCGACGGCCAGGACGTTCGCACATGGACCATCGAGGCGCCCGGCTTCGACACGCACATCTCCTATCGCGATGGCCTCGGCAATCAGGTTCACCTCACCACGCTCGACACGCCCCATGACGGCATCGTCATAGAGGCCTCGGGCATCGTCGAGACGGAGGATCGCGCGGGCATCGTCCGCGGCCTCGCAGAAATCGCGCCGCGCCGCGTGTTCCTGCGCGAGACGCCGAAGACGGCCCCGGACAAGGCGATCCGCGATCTTGCCAAAAGCGTGAGCCACGGACGCATCCCGAAAGACCCGCTCGATTGCCTGCACAGCCTGATGCGCACGGTCGGGGCCGCCGTTTCCTACGAGATCGGCACGTCGCACACGCATACCACGGCGGCGGAAGCGCTCGCGGCGGGGAAGGGCGTCTGCCAGGATCACGCGCACGTATTTATTTCGGCCGCGCGCGTGATCGGAATCCCGGCCCGCTACGTTAACGGTTACTTTCTCGCGGGCACGCTGGCTCCGGCAGAGGCCCACCATGCATGGGCGGAGGCCTGGGTCGATGGCCTGGGCTGGGTGGGCTTCGACGCCGCCAACGGCATGTGTCCGACGGACCGCTACGTGCGCCTGGCGTGCGGATTCGATGCCGCCTCGGCCGCGCCGATCCGCGGCACCCAGCGCGGCGGCGAAAATGAAGACCTTGACGTCCGCGTCGAAGTTGAGCAGCAAGGCGCACAGCAGCAATAAGAAGCTGTGAGGACGAAGGATCTCGCGATGACCTATTGCGTCGCGCTCAGGCTGGACCGCGGCATCGTGTTCGCCGCCGACACCCGCACCAACGCGGGCGTCGACAACGTGGCCCAGTATCGCAAGCTGCACTTCTGGCGCCAGCCCGGCGACCGGGTGATCGTGCTCATGTCGGCCGGCAATCTGGCCGTTACGCAGTCCGTCGTCAGCAATCTCAACGAGCAGCTCGCCACGCCGGACAACGCGAACCCCACGCTCTTCACCGTCCCCTCGATGTTCCGCGCCGCGCGCCTCGTGGGCGATGCGATCCGCGAGGTGCGCCGCATCGACGGCGCCGCGCTGGAGATGAGCAAGCACGGCTTCTCCGCCTCCTTCATTCTCGGCGGCCAGATCGGTGCCGAGCGTCCGCGGCTCTATCAGATCTATTCCGAGGGCAACTTCATCGAGGCGACGGACGACACGCCCTTCCTCCAGATCGGCGAGCACAAGTACGGCAAGCCCATCCTCGATCGCGTCGCGCGCCCCGAGATGGGCCTCGGCGACGCGGCAAAGCTGATCCTGCTGTCGTTCGACTCGACCCTGCGCTCGAATCTCTCGGTCGGCATGCCGATCGACATCCTGCTCTACGAGCGCGACAGCCTCGACGTGCGGCGCGAAACGCGCATCTGCCAGAACGACGAGTATTTCACCAAGCTCTCGGCCTCGTGGTCGAACGCATTGCGCACCGCCTTCGCCAGCATCGACGAGTTCAAGATCTAATCGCCGCATACGGACCGGCGGCGAAGGTACGAGCAATCGCCAGATAGCTCCGCCAATGCACAAGTGCGCCATCGAGCACGGCGAATGCCCGCGCCATCATCACGCTGGCCGCAATCAAGCCTCCCGCGCTCATCCTGTTTTCGGCCACCAGCCACGCACCGAACCCGATGCCGCCCAACTGCAGCACGAGCCGCATCGCCTTGGCGGCGGAAGCAACGGCAATCTTGCCGTCCGAGAGCTCGCGTGCGTTCGCGCGGATCAGCACATCGCTCCCGATCGCGATGCCGGAAATCAGCACCGCCCCCAGCAACGCGTAAAGCGAGAGCAAGGGATGCACGAGCGAGAGGCCCACCAGCGACACCGGCAGCCACGTGAGATCGAACAGCGCAGCCGGAGCCCCCTGAGCGGAAAAACGCCGCACGCGGTCCACATCGGCCGGCCTCAGTCCGAAAAGCGGACCCCGCTCGAGGTCCTGCACAAACGATACGCCCGCCCGGCCCAGCAGGCGTGCGCGCAGAAAATCGAGAAGCGCAAAAACGGCGAACGACGCCACGAGCAGGCCCGTCGAGACCGCCAGACCGGCGCGATCCCCCGTCGGCAGAACCCGATCGTAGACGTAGAAAAGATAGAGCGAGGATGAGATCTGCATCGCGTTGAGCAGGCCCGAGAGGAGGAACGCCAGAGCGAGCTCGGGACCCGACATCCAGCGGCGAAGCATCCGCCCCAGCATCCGCACCCTTCCGCTCGGCCCTTCAACGCCCCGCCCCATCGCAGCCCGCTCGTCAACACCATCCAACAACCTTAGATTGTATTTCGCCAAACTTAATAATTTATAGATGTAGAATGGCCCGACTGAGAAACCCGCATCGGGCCGGGAAAGCAGCAGAGGCTACGCGTGAGTCCGCTCTTGCGCGAAACCGCGGCGCGCTCTCGAATGGAGCAGGCCAGAAAAGTCGGCGATGCCCCTCGCACCTGCGGGGGCAAAGACCGGCTGAACGCCGGGGGAGAGGAACACCGCCAGATGAGCGACGAGGAGGATTTAGGAGCCTTCCTGAACCGATGGGCCGGGAGCAGCCCGGAGAAGGCCGATGTGGCGGAAACCGTGACGCGCCTTTCCGAGGCCTGCTGCCGGATCGGCGAGCTGATCGGCCGAGGCCCCCTCGCTGGCGCACTTGGCGCCGAAACGGGCCATCAGACCGGCGCCGATCCTCAGAAGGAGATCGACGTCCTCGCCAACAACCTCATCGTCGAGGCGCTCAAGGGCGCGCCCGTCGCGACGCTCGGCTCCGAGGAGCTGGAGTGGCCGCTCCCGATCAATCCCGGCGCGCCCCTTGCGGTCGCCGTCGATCCCATCGACGGCTCGTCCAACACCGACGTCAACACATCGATCGGCACGATCTTCACCGTGCTGCCCGCCCGCTGCCAGGGCGTCGACGGATCGAGCTTCCTGCAGCCCGGAACGGCACAGCTCGCCGCGGGCTTCGCCGTTTACGGTCCCTTCACCTCTCTCGTTCTGACGGTCGGGCGCGGCACGCAGATCTTCACGCTCGACCGACCGAGCGGACGCTTCCTTTTGACGAACGAGAAGGTCGACATCCCGCCGGCGACCCGCGAATACGCGATCAACGCCTCCAACTACCGCCACTGGGACGAAGCGATCCGCACGTACGTGGACGACTGCCTGCGTGGCCGCGGCGGCCCGCGCGGCAAGAATTTCAATATGCGCTGGACCGCGTCGCCGGTGGCCGACATCTACCGGATCCTGACCCGAGGCGGCATCTTCCTTTACCCGAGCGACCTGCGCGAAAGCTACACGATGGGCCGCCTCCGCCTCGTCTACGAGGCAAACCCTCTCGGCTGGATCATAGAGCAGGCGGGGGGCGCGGCCTCGTCGGGCTACGAGCGCATTCTGGACGTTCCGCCAACCTCTCTTCACCAACGAACACCTTTCATCGCCGGTTCGCGAACCGAGGTGGAGTATGTTGTTCGCCTTCACCATGATCCGCACGGCCTCGGGGAGCGGTCTCCGCTGTTCGGGCGCCGGGGCCTTTTCAGGATCTGATCCGAGGAGATCTCCCGCCAATCCTCAACGCCGCAGTCCGGAAGAAACCGAAGCAGCAAGCATGTCCGCCAAGCATCCCATCATCTCAGTCACGGGCTCGTCCGGCGCCGGCACCACCAGTGTCCGGCGTACGTTCGAACAGATCTTCCGGCGCGAAAAGATCACGGCCGTCTTCATCGAGGGCGACGCCTTCCACCGCTACGGGCGCGACGAGATGATCGATCTTTCGAAGGAGGCCGCTTCCGCCGGCAAGCCCACGTTGAGCCACTTCGGCGAAGCGGCCAACTTGCTGCCGGAGCTCGAGCAGCTCTTCAAGTCCTACGGCGAGATCGGCACCGGGCGCACGCGCCACTATGTCCACGACGAGACCGAGGCCGAGCTTTTCGGCACCCCGCCCGGCACCTTCACGCCATGGGAGGAAATCCCCTACGGGACCGACCTCATGATCTACGAGGGTCTGCACGGCGCGGCCATCACCAAGAACGTGAATATCGCCCGCTTTGCGGACCTCAGGATCGGCGTGGTGCCGGTGATCAACCTCGAATGGATCCAGAAAATCCACCGCGACAAGGCCGAGCGCGGCTACTCGCCGGAGGCGATCACCGATGTCATCCTGCACCGGATGCCGGACTACGTGAAATACATCTGCCCGCAGTTCACCGAAACCGACATCAACTTCCAGCGCATCCCGACCGTCGACACGTCGAACCCGTTCGTCGCCCGCTGGATTCCGACGCCCGACGAGTCCATGGTCGTCATTCGTTTCAAGAACCCGCGCGGCATCGACTTCTCCTATCTCCAGTCGATGATCCACGACAGCTTCATGTCGCGCGCCAACTCGATCGTGATCCCGGGCGGCAAGCTGGACCTTGCCATGCAGCTCATCCTGACGCCGATGATCCTGCAATTGATCGAAAGAAAGCGCCGCACCTTTTTCTAAGGCCGACTGAGACCCGCAGGTACGCGATGGGAGACTTCGAGAGAGACCTGGCGACCGTCCAGAAAATTCCCGCGATCCCGACCATCCTGGACGTGATCCGCCGCCTGACGGACATGCGGTTCGTCGCGATCGCCCGCGTCACGGAAGACCGATGGATCGCCTGCGCGACGCGAGACGACCTGGGATTTGGCCTCGCCCCTGGCGGAGAGCTCGCGGTCGAGACGACGATCTGTCATGAGATCCGCCAATCCGGCGTCCCCGTGATCATCGACGACGTGGGGCAGGATCCGCTTTACAGCGCGCATCCCACGCCCGCGATGTACGGCTTCAACAGCTACATTTCGATGCCGATCCTCCTGCCCGACGGCAAGTTTTTCGGCACCCTCTGCGCCATAGACCCGAACCCCGTCCACCTGAACCAGCCCGAGATCCTCGGCACGTTCAGGATGTTCGCCGAGCTCATCGGCTTCCATCTCGACATGCACGGCCAGATCGACAAAGCGGAAGAGGAGCTCGCGAACGCGAAGGAGACGGGCGACGCGCGCGAACGCTTCGTCGCGGTGCTCGGCCATGACCTCAGAAATCCGCTCGCCGCCATCAAGGCGGGCCTTTCGATCCTCTCCCGCACGAAACTCGACGAAAAAGCGAAAGACGTTCTCGGCCACCTGAACCACAGCACGGACCGCATGGGCGAGTTGATCGAGAACCTCCTCGATCTCGCGAGAGGACGTCTCGGCGGAGGCCTGCCGATCCGCCCGGTGCCGACCGAGCTCGGCGACGTGCTGCATCAGGTGGTGCGCGAGATCGAGGACGCGCGCCCGAACCGCGTTTTCAATGTCGAGGTCGACATCCCGGGTCCGGTTACGGCCGATCCTCACCGCATCGGTCAGCTCGTCTCCAATCTCGTATCGAATGCCGTCAAGCATGGCGCGGCCGACACGCCGGTCTTCGTCTCAGGCATCGTCGAAGACGGCCATCTGATCGTCACGGTCGCGAACGAAGGGCATCCGATACCGCCGTCGAAGCTGAAAAAGATCTTCGAGCCCTTCAATGCGCTCGAAACACGCAGCGGAAAAGAAGGGCTAGGTCTCGGTCTCTACATCGCATCCGAAATCAGCCGGGCCCATGGCGGCACGCTCACCGTGTCGTCCACGGAAAAGGAAACGCGCTTTACGTTCAGAACGCCCGTTTCCAAGCGGGAGTAAATGCGGAGCCGCGCGACCGCGCACCAGCTCGTGCGTTCATACGCGACCCACAATTCCTTACAAAAACATTCTTCTTTGTGCCGAGGAATTTTTCCCGTTTTTCGATACATGCCGCAACGATGCGCGGCACACGGCGTTTGATGCGCACAACAATAAGAAAAGGAGCGCACCGACATGCCGATGCATGCTGCAAGCGTACGTGCCGCCGCGACCGCCACTCTCGCACTGTCTATGATTATATCCGGCGCTGCGATGCAGGACGCACAAGCGCAGTCTCCGCTGGAAGCCGTCGAAGGCGCGGAGAAAGGCGAGCTGAAAAATCCTCACAGCGGCGATGGGGCTGCAGTCGAAGAAGGCCATAAGCTCTACATGGCCGCAGGCTGCAACGGTTGTCATGGCGGGACGGGCGGCGGGGGTATGGGCCCGCCGCTCTCCAACCAGGTCTGGATCTACGGCGACGACGACGACACGCTGTTCCGCCTCATTACGCTCGGCTCCGACGACCTCCAGGCCGCCGGCTACAGCCGCATCGGAACAGAGAATGTCGTCGGACCGATGCCGCACGCGAAGGACATCGTGAAATCCGCCGACGACATGTGGAAGATCATCACCTGGATCAAATCGCTGCACGAAGGCTGAGCGTCGAGGCCAAGAGCACGTCAGGCCCTTGGCCGATCTTTGGAGGACGCCACCTAGACCATGATCGCTTCAGGCCCTATCAGCCTGAAGCGTGAATCATCGGTCTCACCAAAGAGATAGAGCGTGATCCCGTTTCAATAGAAAACGATCACGCTCTAGCTCCGCCTGCAGGACCGGATATAGCACGTCCGGTTCCGCGGCGTGCGCGCGGCGCACTCGAGCAACGCGCGGCTGCGCGCATAGGACTTGCTGCTGTTGTGCCAACCCATTCCCCAGGATCCGGTGCTGCTCGATGCTCGGCATACCCACCGGGCATCGGCTTGAGAGGTCGGCATCGACACGAATAGAACGGATGCAACGCCCAAGATCGAAAGCACACGCATTGCTCTTCTCCTTGAAATAGAATTAAAAAAGATCCGAAACGGTGCCGGCGTGCCGAGCAATCGAGCGCCGAACCCCGTTCGTACGAGTACAAACAAAAATTTATCGCATGATGCTGTTCCCTAGGGAACCCGCGTGATCCGCGAGAGGGCGCCCGATGACCTCTGATCGGCTGAACGTGCCGGCGTATCTCGCCCGGATCGGCTACACCGGCTCCGTCGCTCCGACGCACGAAACGCTGGCAACGCTCCAGCGCCAGCACATCTCTGCGATCGCCTTCGAGACGCTCGCCATGGTTTTGCGCGAGCCCGTACGGCTCGACCTCGCGTCGCTACAGCAGAAAATTCTCGACCGAGGCCGCGGCGGCTACTGTTTCGAGCTGAACCTGCTGTTCCTCAACCTCCTGCGCACCCTCGGCTTCGACGCGCACGGCCTCACTGGCCGCGTCGTGATGAACACGCCTGCGGGCGTCGTCCCCGCGCGCACCCACGTGCTGGTGCTCGTCACCATCGACGGCACGCGCTACATCGCGGACGTCGGCTTCGGCGGCATGACGCCGACCGCGCCGCTCCTCCTCGACACGGAGGAGGAACAGACGACCCTCAACGAGCCCTATCGCCTCGTCCGAAGCGGCGAGACATACGCCCTCACGGCCCGCGTCGACGACGACTGGCGCCGCTTCTACGTCTTCGACCTCGCACGGCCCGCCGACATCGATTTCGAAGTCGGCAACTGGTACGTGTCCACGCATCCCTCCTCGCCGTTTCGAGACCGCCTGCTCGTCGCCCGCTCCGAGCCAGGCATCCGCCACACGCTACGCGGCGCCGAATACGCCATCCACCGCTTAGGGCGCGCGAGCGAGCGCTGTCGGATCGAATCTCCCGACGCATTGGTCGAGCTTCTGCAGAGCACATTCCGCATTGCGCTCCCCGGGCATCCTGGCCTCCGCGACGCGCTCGGCAATGCCCTGGCGGTACCCACGGCCTGAATGCCCGGCATCCTTCTTGGGATCTTGGGTCTCGACCCTTGCCGCGCCGCCCCCCGCCGTGTAGGGCAGGAGCCTGGAAACCCACGAACGGGAGGCGCGCCAGATGTCACGGCCGCTCATCATCGCCCCCTCGATCCTGTCGGCAGACTTCGCGCGCCTCGGCGCCGAGGTCGCGGACGTGGATGCGGCAGGGGCGGACTGGATCCACCTCGACGTGATGGACGGCCACTTCGTGCCCAACATCACCTTCGGCCCGCCGATCGTGTCCGCCATCCGCGGCAGCTCGAAGAAGACCTTCGATTGCCACCTGATGATCGCGCCCGCCGATCCCTACATCGAAGCCTTCATCAACGCAGGCGCGGAGATCGTCACCGTCCACGCCGAGGCCGGCCCCCATCTCGACCGCTCATTGCAGGCGATCCGCACCATGGGCTGCCGCGCGGGCGTCTCGCTCAATCCCGGCACGCACGAGAGCGCCATCGAGCACGTCCTCGACCGTGTCGATCTCGTCCTTCTCATGACGGTGAACCCCGGCTTCGGCGGCCAGGCGTTCATCCCCGCTCAACTCGAAAAGATCCGCCGCGTGCGCCGGATGATCGGCGATCGCCCCATCGACCTCGAGGTCGACGGCGGCGTCACGCCGGAGACGGCGCCTCTCGTCGTCGAAGCGGGCGCCAACGTGCTCGTCGCGGGCTCCGCGGTCTTCAAAGGCGGAACGAAGCAAAGCTATGCCGCCAACATCGCCGCCATCCGCAACGCGGCCGAGCAAGTCCGCGCGGCCAAGCCGGCAGCCTGAACCGCCTATGCACCCTTCGCCGTTCTCCGATGGGGACGCAGCGAACAAGAGACAGAGGGTTTCCATGTTCCCGCTTTCGCACATGCTGAAATCGTTCGTCCGCAAGGGCACGCTCAAGGTCATCGACGCGGAAGGCCGCGTGCACATCTTCGGCGGACGGGAGCCCGGCCCCGAGGTCACGATGCGCCTCACGGACCCGACGCTCTATCGCACGCTCTTCACCAATCCGGAGCTAGCAGCGGGCGAAGCCTACATGGACGGCCGGATGCGCTTCGAGGAGTCGACGCTGCGCGACTTCCTCACGCTGTTCTCGGTCAACCGCCTCTCGCTCGGCTCCTATCCGCTGCAGAAAGCGTTGCGCAAGGTCTCGCGCGGGCTGAAGCGCTTCCAGCAGGCCAACCCGATCGGCAAGGCGCAGCAGAACGTCGCCCACCACTACGACATCGGCAACGAGTTCTACCGCCTCTTCCTCGATCGCGGCATGCAGTACTCCTGCGCTTACTTCACCAGCGACGACAACACGCTCGAGGAAGCCCAGCAGAACAAGCTGCGCCTCATCGCGTCCAAGCTCGCGCTTGCGCCCGGCCAGAAGGTGCTCGACATCGGCTGCGGCTGGGGCGACATGCTGCTCTACCTCGCGCGGCTGCAGGACATCCAGGCCGTCGGCGTCACACTGTCAAAAGAGCAATGTAAGCTCGCCAACGAAAAGGCCAAGACGCTCGGCCTCGCGGATCGCGTGCGCTTCGAGCTGCGCGACTATCGCGACCTGAATGAACGCTTCGACCGCATCGTCTCCGTCGGCATGTTCGAGCACGTCGGCGTGCATCACTACGACGAGTTCTTCGCCAAGGTGAACGACCTCTTGACGGACGACGGCGTGATGCTGCTCCACTCCATCGGCCACATGAGCCCGCCAGGCACGGCGAGCCCATGGCTCAGGAAGTACATTTTCCCCGGCGCCTACTCGCCCGCGCTCTCGGAAGTCTTCACGCACGTGGAGCAGAACAGCCTGTGGGTGACGGATCTCGAATTTTTGCGCGTCCATTACGCGAAGACGCTCGCCCACTGGGTCAGCCGCTTCGAGGCCAACCGTGCAAAAGTCGCGGAGATGTACGACGAGCGCTTCTGTCGGATGTGGGAGTTCTATCTGATCAGCTGCGAGATGATGTTCCGCACGGGCAGCCAGCTCGTCTTCCACATGCAGCTGTCGAAAAAGCGCGACGCCGTGCCGATCGTACGCGACTACATGATCGACACCCAGCGCGAGTACATGCGCCTCGAAGCCGAGCGCGGCATCACGCCGCCCGAGCCTCCGCCGTTTGCGACGGATGCGGATCCCCATCGAGACTAAGCTTCCGCGCCTCTCTCCGCGTGCAACCATGCCCAGAGCGGACCTGACGCGTCGGCGCGATTTGTCGGGCAAGTTGCGCGATCAGGCGGGAACGTATGTCAACCGAATCGCGGTCTCGCCGATTAGATCGCTGGCCACCAGGCGCAGCGGCGGCCGGGGGCCTGCGAAGAATGGCTTGCCGCGACCGAGCACGACGGGGTGGAGGTAGAGTCGATACTCATCGACAAGATCAAGATCGGTCAGGCTTCGCGCCAGGTCTGGTCCCGAAACTGCAATCTCTCCGACGAGTTGGCCCTTCAGGTCGCGTATCGATGCCTCGAGGTCACCCTCGACGAGAGTGGCGTTAGGCCCGACGGACTTCAACGAGCGCGACACGACCCACTTCGGTTGGCGCCGCCATACCGCCGCGAAGTCGTGCTGCTCCGGGGTCCACTCAGGATGGTCTTCGTCCCAATAGCGCATGACCTCGTACATGCGCCGGCCGTACACGCTGCCCGTCAGGCCGCGCACGTGCTCTATCCAGTGACGAAAGAGCGCGGGATCTGGCGCAAATTCCTCATGGTCGACGTAGCCGTCCAGGGACTGGTTCATTCCAAAGACGAGCTTCGCCATGCTAAATCTCCGCTCGTTGCGCAGAAGTGAGCTGGCCGCCCGGAGCGGACGTCCGAATTCAAACACTGCGCTCGCGCGATCGCCTCCGAGAAAGCCGGCTATTGCCCCGCGCGTTCCGGCGCGGGCGGCACACCGTCCCGCTCGCAGTGATAGGGCGGCGCCGCGACCCGGCTCCACACCTCCGTGGCGCCGAACAGCGGCAGGAACACATACCCCCGCACCTTGATCTGCGTCGGGCTCAGGATTTCCGCATAACCGCTGAAGCTCATACCGAGATCTGGCACGTACACGTTGCCGCCACCCCACGTCCCGTCCGCTTGCTTGGTGAAGCCCGTGATGACCTTGAGCCCGCACACCTGGCGGTTCTGCAGCGAGGCGTCGGGATTGCGGAAATCCTTGAGCGGAAGTCGGTCAGGCCCGTAAGGCAACCGCAGCCAGACCACCTTCGCACACATTGCAGGTCCGCAGTTCTCGACCTGCAGCACGACCTCGCCGTCCGAATCGATCCAGAATCCGTCGAGGTCGGTAGCCGAGGCCGATCTGCCGCCCAACGCCGTGAGGATGAGCAAGGCAAGCGAAAGTGCGAAGCGGTGCATGAAACCTGTCCCCGTGCGCGCTGAAACCGGCGTTCCTGGCCCCGGAGCCGAGGAACCGGATCGAAGAGTGTCCCTGCCAACCGAAGCGGTGCCGATATTGGCAAGTAACGTGGTGTTGTAAAGGCAGGGTCATCCCCACCCCCTCACCACGGCGCACTCGCCATGCTAAGCGAGCCGGATGATCGACACCACGCCTCCGCCTTCTCTACGGCGATTCGCACAAGCCTTGCCCATCGACGAGGCACTGCCCGCGCTCACGGCAGCGCTCGCGGCCGGCTCGTCCGCCGTGCTCGTCGCGCCGCCCGGTGCCGGCAAGACCACGCGCGTCCCTCTCGCACTCGACGGCGCAGCTTGGCTCGCAGGCGGCAAAATCCTCGTTCTCGAGCCGCGCCGCCTCGCCGCCCGCAACGCGGCAGCCCGCATGGCCGCAACGCTCGGCGAGCAGATCGGTGAAACGGTCGGCATCCGAGCGCGACTGGAAACCCGCGTCTCGAAGAAAACACGGATCGAGGTGCTCACCGAAGGCGTGTTCACCCGGCTCATCCTCGACGACCCGGCACTCGAAGGCGTCGGCGCCGTTCTCTTCGACGAGTTTCACGAGCGCTCGCTCGAAGCGGATCTCGGCCTTGCACTTGCCCACGACGCGCAGACGAGCCTGCGCCCCGACCTGCGCCTCCTCGTCATGTCGGCCACGCTCGCGGGCGAGCCCGTGGCGCGCCTTCTCGGCGGCGCGCCCGTGGTCACCAGCGAAGGCCGCAGCTTCCCCGTCGAGACGCGCTATCTCGGCCGCGACCCGACGCGGCGCCTCGAAGACAGGGTAACGGACGCCATCGTGCGCGCGCTGCGCGCCGAATCCGGCTCGATCCTCGCGTTTCTCCCCGGCCAGGGCGAAATCCGCCGCACGGCCGAGCGTCTCGGCGAACGCCTCGCCCCCGAGGATGCGACCGTCGCGCCCCTCTACGGCGCCCTCGACCGCCGCGAGCAGGACCAGGCCATCGCACCGGCCCCGCCCGGTACACGCAAGATCGTGCTCGCGACCGCGATTGCCGAAACCTCGCTCACCATCGAGGGCATCCGCGTCGTGGTCGATTGCGGCGTCGCCCGGGTGCCGCGGTACGATCCCGACGTGGGCGTCACCCGCCTCGCGACGGTCCGCGTCTCACGCGCCTCCGCCGATCAGCGCCGCGGCCGCGCCGGACGCCTCGGCCCAGGCGTCTGCTATCGCCTCTGGGACGAAGCGGAAACCGCGAGCCTGCCGGCTTTTGCAGAGCCCGAAATCCGCTCCGCCGACCTCGCGCCGCTTTTGCTCGATTGCGCCGACTGGGGCGTCACCGATCCGCAAACGCTCTGCTGGCTCGACCCGCCGGCGCCGGCCGCCCTCGACGCGGCGCGCGAGGAACTCGAAGCCCTCGGCGCGCTCGATGCGGACGGCCGTCTCACCGGCACCGGCCGCAATCTCCGCGCCTTGCCGCTGCCGCCCCGCCTTTCCGCCATGCTCCTGGCAGCCGCCCGGCTAGGCGCCGAGCGCCATGCGGCCGAGATCGCCGCCATCCTCGCGGAGCGCGGCCTCGGCGGCAAAGGTCCCAATCTCGATCAGCGCCTTGAAGCCTTCCGGCGCGACCGCACACCCCGCGCGGCCGACATGCGCCGCCTCGCCGAGGGCTGGGCGAAAATCGCGCGGTCTGCATCCACCGCGCCGCGTTTCGAAGCAGACAGGGCCGAACCGCCCTCCTCGGCAGCTCTGCTGGCTCTCGCCTATCCCGAGCGCATCGCCAAAGCCCGCGGCGCCAACGGCCAATACCTGCTCGCCAACGGTCGGGGCGCATCTCTGGATACGGCCGAGCCGCTCGCCCGGGCCCCGTTCCTCGTCATTGCAGAAATGCAGGGCACAGCCGCCGCGACGCGCATCCTTCTGGCCGCGGAAACGAGCGAGACCGAAGTCCTGCGCCTCGCCTGCGACCGCGTCTCCGAGCGCGACGAGATCGTCTTCGACACGTTCACCGCCGCCATCCGGGCCCGGCGCGTCCGCCGCCTGGACGCCATGACGCTGTCGAGCGAGCCACGCGCGCCGGTGCCGGGTCCGGAAGCCGAGGCCGCCCTCGCACGGGGGCTGGCGAGCCTCGGCGCCCAGCGCCTGCCCTGGAGCAAACACCAGCTCCAGCTCCGCGAGCGCGTCAACTTTCTCAGAAGCGCGGCAAAGGGCGACACGTGGCCCGATCTCTCGGATGCCGCGCTCACGGCAGCGCTTTCCGATTGGCTCGGCCCCTACCTCGCCGGGAAAACGCGCCTCGCGGATATCTCAGCCGACGATCTCGGCCCGGCGCTCGATGGTCTCGTTCCCTGGCCGCTCAAGCAGCGCCTGGATGCGGAAGCGCCGACGCACTTCGAGGCACCCACAGGGCAACGCCACGCCATCGACTACGAAGGGCCCGGCGCCCCCGCTCTCCATATCCGCGTGCAGGAACTCTATGGCCTGACCCGGCACCCCGCGCTCGCGGGAGGCCGCCTGCCCCTCACGTTGCATCTGCTCTCGCCCGCCCATCGTCCGATCCAGGTCACACGGGACCTGCCCGGATTCTGGAAAGGGTCTTGGCAATCCGTTAAGGCGGAAATGAAAGGCCGCTATCCGCGCCACCCGTGGCCCGACGATCCGGCCGAGGCCGCTCCAACCACGCGCGCGAAGCCACGCGGCACGTAATGGACCCTTCGGATTTCCGAGCGTCAGGAAGAGCAGCTCAATGGCCGGCGGCGCGCCGATGGCGCTTGGGCCTTTCCTTGCCCCCGACCTCGCCCGACTCGGCAAGGGCGTTGACGCACGCCGGCCTGAGATCGCGCCCCACGCTGCGCATGCACTCCCGCACGCCTTTGCTGCCCACGGGATGCGCGCTGCAATACTCCATATAATCTGCGCGGCAATGCTTCCGTACATTTTGGCTATAGGCCTGCGCTGCGGATGATGCTGCGACCGACAGCGCAACGAACGCGGCAACCCGGAGAACGTGCTGCATCGAAGTCTCCTGCATGGAGCAAAGCCGGATGATGCCGGCGCAAACCTTCTGCGCCCACACAGGGGAAACCTGCATGCGCCGCGGAAGTTTCCGAAACACCAGGAAAATCGTAGTGAATCTAGCAGGAAACGCGCGTTTGTGCGAGCCTGATTAGGCTTGCTCGGTTTGTCGTTACGGAAGTGTTGCCACGAAGCCCGTGTCAGCGCGGGTGCTGCCTGCTATAAGCCGCAAGTCGCACGAGTCGACGATTTGCTGTGCTGCACAACATCGTGTGCGATGCACGCTTCACCATCCAATGCGTCGAGGGGGAATACGATCGATGGTCCTGAAATCTCCTGGCATCCTGACCTTCATGCTTTCGGTCATTCTGACCGTGCTGGCCATTGTCACCTACATTTTCGGCGCCGCGATCCCGATCATCGCGGGCCACGAGATCTGGGTCCTGCTGGTCGCTCAATTCATCCTCGTTTTCGGATGCATCATGCGCGGGCTTTAGAACCGTTCCAGGCCTCGCATCTCTTCGCGGGGCCCGCGAAGAGATGCGGCGAAACCCAGCCCGTCCAATGTCAAGCCAAGCCTCCCGCCCGCGCTGTGCTTTTCTGTCGCGCGGCGTTCGGAACTCTGGCTCTGCCGGTCTTCGCTGCACACATTGAGCCCCATGATGATACGCAAATTGCAATCCGGCCCATTTGCCGAGCGCGCGCGCCGATCGGCGCGCGAGATCGCGCTGGCCTGTGCCCTGACCTTTGCGGCTTTCGTATTCGTAGTCGCGGCGGTCTATCGGAACGCGTCTGAGACGGCATCCATCCCGGCCCCAGCGCCTGCCGCTCAGGAAATCGAGGCCCAGCCCGTCGAAGGGCAGGCCACGGCTCCCCGCGAGCCTCGTTGGACGACCAAAGACCTTTAGGTCGTCATCACGTCAGGCCCATCGGCCTGAAGGGTGAGTCATAGGTCTCGAACGAGATCGAGCGCGATCGCGATTGAATCGCGATGGATCACGCTCTGACCAAGGTCACAGGCTCGGCACGGACGAGCCCTCTCACCGAATTTCCGACATAGACTGCGTCCGCTCGCGCAAGGTCGTCGAGCGTCAGCACGGCTTCAACGGCCTTCCCCTTCAGGATCAGGTCGCGGCGCAGAACCCCCGGCAGAAGACCGGATGAGAGCGGCGGCGTGAGAAGCCTTCCATCGCGCTCGATGAAGATATTGGTCCGGCTGCCCTCGGCCAGTTCTCCCCGCTCGTTCAGGTAAAGCACTTCGTCGGCGCCTTGGGTGTCCGCATAGTGCTGCCACTCGCGATCGTAGAGTTCGCGTCGCGTGGTCTTGTGGAACAGGAACGGATTGGCGCTGTCCACCCGCGTGTCCGAGATCGCATAGCGCATCGCCGCTTGCACCGGCTGCTCGGCGACGGTGACCGACACCGCGCCGTCTTCGGCCAGCAACAGCCGCACGCGGAGCCGCGCCTCCGTACGGCCCTCGACGGCGCGATCCAGCGCCTCCCGCACGGCCGCTTCGTCATGAGCGTAGCCGAAATAGGCCGCCGACGCCTTGAGCCGCTCCAGATGCCCCTCGAGCAGCCAGAACCCCTTGCCCGCTTCGTAAAGCAGCGTTTCGATCAGCTCGAAGCTTTTGGGCGGATCGGTCAGGAACTTCATCTTGAGCAGGCACTCGGCGTATTCCTTCGCGCCGACGGAATCGTAGACGACCCCGGAGCCGATGCCCATCTCCCCCTGGCCGCCGCGGAAGATCACGGGCGTGCGGATCGCAACGTTGAACAGCGCCGCACCCGAAGGCGTGATATGGCCGATCGCGCCGCAATAGACGCCGCGCGGCTCCGTCTCGTAATCGCGGATCAACTCCATCGCGCGGATCTTCGGCGCGCCGATCACGGATCCCGGCGGGAAGATCGCGCGGACGAGATCGCCAAGCCCCAAGCCATCCTTCAGCGTCGCCTCCACGCCCGACGTCATCTGATGCAGCGTCCGGAACGTCTCGACGGTAAAGAGATCCGTCACGCCGACGCTGCCCACCTCCGCGATGCGCCCCAGATCGTTGCGCATCAGATCGACGATCATCAGGTTTTCGGCCCGCTGCTTCACGTCCGTCGCGAGCACGCGGCGCGCTTCCGCATCCGCTTCGGGTGTGCCTGCGCGCGGCGCCGTGCCCTTCATCGGCCGCGTGGAAACGACGCGGCCCTCTTTCTCGATGAACAACTCCGGGCTCGCCGACAGCACGGTCACTTCGCCCGTATCGACGATCCCGGCATACGCCACGCGCTGGCGCCGGCGCATGTCGCGATAGAACGTCAGCGGCGAGCCTTCGAGCCGGAAGCGCGCCTTGAACGTGAGGTTGAGCTGATAGATATCGCCGGCACGGATTTTCTCCTGAACCGCGGCGAAACGCGTTTCGTACTCCTGCTGGTCCCACGCCGTCGCGACGGACGTGAACTGATACGAGCCGCTCTTGGTGTGCGTTCCGAGCCAGTGGTCGACCTCGGCCTCGCTCATCGCGCGCGGCGCATCGTAAAGCCCGAACCACAGCAGCGGCACATTTCGGCCTTCCGGCAGGAGATCCCGGATCTTGGGCTCCAGCACATAGCCAAGCTCGTAGGCAAAAAATCCTGCCGCATGGAGCCCCTCGGCCGCCGCGGCTTCGAGCCGCGCAAGCGCCGGCCCGACCTCGTCCGGCGTCATCGCCGAGACGATCTCCTTCGGGTTGGAGAAGAGCAGCGTGGGGGCCCCCGTCCCGGCGCTGTTGTCGAGGAGAACGAACGTCTCCTCCAGCCGCGCCTCTGTGGTGGCATTGGCCCGCGTTCCATCGGCACGCTTGTGATCGGCTGCAGTCATGGGCAGAAAGTCTCGTCTCGGTTTAGAGTCAAATCCGAGCTTATACGAAAGATTCCGGCCCGTGGGTCGCCCAGAAACGCCTCAGGCCCGCGCATCCGGCGCGCCGGATCGATGCCGCTGGGGAAGCGCATCGGGCGGGGCTTCACAAACGTGAAAATCGTGCTATAGACCTCGCCAAGAGCCGCCGCACGAGCGGCCTCTTCGAACGGGCCGGTCTTTTTGACGACCTTGGGCCCAGATCAAGCCCCAAGACCGCAAGGTTGGCCGGATCGTTCGATACGACGTGACGGGTGTCCCCATTTTCCGGGCGCCATGTCAGGTCGAAAGCGTGTGGTGACGCGGGATGGAGCAGCCCGGTAGCTCGTCAGGCTCATAACCTGAAGGTCGTAGGTTCAAATCCTACTCCCGCAACCAAACACAAAAGCCCGGCTTAGGCCGGGCTTTTTGCGTTCCGGGCCCACGCGCCATCCTATCGCCCAGCGATCGAGTTAGCTCCGTTGGCGGAGCGCGATTGTCTGCCGCGCATCGCGCCCCATATCCTGATCGGCTGGCCTCGCTCGACGGCCGCCTCGCCCCATCAGCCGTAATCCCATCGGCCCCAAGCGGAGACGCCCTCGTGACATCGCACATCAATTCCCTTTCGCGCCGACAGATCCTCACGCTTGCCGCAGCCTCCGGCATTACGCTCTCCGCGGCCACCCTGGTCGGCACATCTCCCAGTCGCGCCGATCAGCGCCTCAAGATCGGCACCATCGGCGCGGGCAATCTGGGCGGCGCCATCGGCGCGCTCTGGATCAAGGCCGGCCACGAGGTCATGTTCTCCTCGCGCAATCCGGACAGCCTGAAGCCGCTCGTCGAAAAGCTTGGCCCTTCGGCCCACGCGGGTACGGTTGAGGACGCGATCCGCTTCGGCGAAACCGCCGTCCTTCTCGCCATCCCCTATCAGTCCTATCCCGAAGCCGGCGCAGCCTACGCCGAAGCGCTCAAAGGCAAGGTCGTGCTCGATGCGGGCAACGCCAACCGCAGCACGCTCTTCGAGGAAGCCACGCAGAACGGCATCGGCGTCACATCGGCGAAATATTTCCCCGGCGCGCGGATCGTGCGCGCGTTCAACGCCGCCAACCACCGCATCTTCACGAGCAACGCCAACCGCCCGGCTCCGCGCATGGCCATTCCCATTGCCGGCGACGACGCAGACGCCATCGCAGTGGCGAAGACGCTCGTCGATGCGGCAGGGTTCGACCCCCTCGTCGTCGGCGGCGTCAAGGACGCCGACAAGTTCGCCATGGGCACCGAGGGCTTCGGGCATATCCTTTCCGCGACGGAGCTTGCCGAGAAACTCGGTGTCGAAGCGCCGGCCCCTAAGTAGTCGGCGCGATCTCGCACAGGAAAAGGCGATGCGTGCAACGGCATGCATCGCCTGCCTCGGATATGACGCGCGCTCCAAGCGTTGACTCGGATCAAAGCTGCGTCACTATTCGCGTTTGTATGCGTTGAGGGGATGGGCGACCACCGCGCCTGCGGGCCAGCGACGCGACAGCAGAGCCCAGCGACGCGCCAGGAGAGCAAAGCCGGGATGGGGCAGGACAACCGACCGACGATGGACGCCGAACCGCCCCGCAACGCTCAGAAGTCCTGGCACACCGTCCCCGCAGAAGATGTTTTCGCTGCGCTCGACACGCAGCCGGGCGGCCTCTCGGCAGAGGATGCCGAAGCGCGCATCAAACGCCACGGCGAGAATGCGCTGCCCGAAGCCGCCGGCCGCCACCCGCTGTTGCGCTTCCTGCATCAGTTTCACAATACGCTGATCTACTTCCTGATCACCGCCGCCATCGCAGCCTGGGCGCTCGGCCACGCGGTCGACGCAGCCGTCATCCTCGCCGTCATCACCATCAATGCCATCGTCGGCTTCATCCAGGAGGGCAAGGCCGAAGAGGCACTCAACGCAATCCGTAACCTCATTTCGCCCAAAGCGTCCGTCATGCGCGACGGACACCGGACCACGCTGCCCGCCGCTCGGCTCGTGCCCGGAGACGTCGTGCTGCTGGAAGCAGGCGACCAGGTCTCCGCCGACCTCCGCCTCGTCCGCACACGCGGTCTCTTGATCGACGAGGCCGTGCTCACCGGAGAATCCGTCGCCTCCGAAAAGCAGGAAAGCCCCGTCGAAGCCGATGCTCCGCTCGGCGACCGGACCTGCATGGCGTATTCGGGCACGCTGGTCGCGGCGGGCCAGGGCACGGGCGTCGTCGTCGCGACGGGAACCGGCACGGAGATCGGCCGCATCAGCACGCTCATGGGCGAGGTCGAGAACCTGACGACGCCCCTCCTGCGCCAGATCAATCGCTTCGGCCGCCTCTTCACGCTGGTGACCTTCATCGGCGCCGCGCTCTTGTTCGCGTTCGCAACGCTCGTACGCGGCGACGCGTGGGATTCCGCGCTCCTCGTCGTCGTGGCGCTGGCCGTCGCAGCCGTGCCGGAAGGGCTCCCCGCCGTCATCACGATCACGCTCGCCATCGGCGTTCAGCGCATGGCGGCACGCCACGCGATCATCCGCCGCCTGCCCGCCGTGGAAACGCTTGGCTCCACCTCCGTGATCTGCTCCGACAAGACGGGCACGCTGACGCGCAACGAGATGACCGCACGGCGCATCGTCACCGCGGATCACGAGCTCGTCGTCGAAGGCGTGGGCTACGAGCCCGTCGGCTCGTTCCTGGTCGGGGCAGAAAAGATCGCCGCTCCACCGCCTGTCGCAAGCCACCTCGTGCGGTGCGCGGTGCTGTGCAACGACGCGCGCCTGCTTGAAAAGAGCGGCCAATGGCACGTCGAAGGCGACCCGATGGAAGGCGCGCTGGTGGCGCTTGCCATGAAAGCCGGCGTCGGCCCCGACGAGCACCGCCGCAACTGGGAACGCATCGACGAAATCCCCTTCGATGCCGAGCACCGCTTCATGGCCTCCCTCCATCGCGTCCCGGAGGAAGACCACGTCATCTTCGTCAAGGGCGCGCCCGAGCGCCTGCTCGACATGTGCGACCGCGAAGCCCGCCACGCCGGCGACGCACCGCTCGACAGGGCCTACTGGACGGACCGCATCGCCGAGGCCGCCTCGGAGGGCGAGCGCGTGCTGGGCTTCGCCTCGAAACCGGCGACCGCGAGCAATCTCGAATTCAATCACGTGAAAGAGGGGCTCGTCTTCCTCGGCCTCGCCGGCTTCATCGACCCCCCGCGCGAGGAAGCGATCCGAGCCATCGCCGAATGCCGCTCGGCCGGCATTTCGGTGAAGATGATCACGGGCGATCACGCTGCGACCGCGACCGCCATCGCCCATCAGCTCGGCCTCGCCGACGATCCCAAGGTCATCACCGGCGCCGAGCTCGAAGCCGTGGCCGACAAGGACCTCCCGCAAATTGCCGAGGAGACGACGGTCTTCGCCCGCACCAATCCCGAGCACAAGCTCAGGATCGTGCGCGCCCTTCAGGCGGACGGCGACATCGTCGCCATGACGGGCGACGGCGTGAACGACGCCCCGGCTCTGAAACAGGCCGATGTCGGCATCGCTATGGGCCGCAAAGGCACGGAAGCCGCCAAGCAGGCATCGCAGATGGTGCTCGTGGACGACAATTTCGCGACCATCGTCGCCGCCGTTCACGAGGGCCGCACCGTGTTCGACAACATCCAGAAAGTGATCGCGTGGACCATCCCCACCAACGGCGGGCTGGCCATCGCGATCATCGCGGCCATGCTGCTCGGGCTGACCATCCCCGCCACGCCCGTCCAGATCCTCTGGATCAACATGATCACCACCGTAACCCTCGGCCTTGTTCTCGCCTTCGAGCCGTCCGAGCCCGGCGTCATGCAGCGTCCCCCGCGCAAGCCAGACGCCTCCCTGCTGACGGGCTTCCTCGTTTGGCGCATCGCGTTCGTATCGCTGCTGTTCGTTGCAGGCGCCTTTGGCACCTATGCCTGGGCTGTGGGCCGCGGCCTCGAGATCGAGACGGCCCGCACGATGGTCGTGAACGTGCTTGTCGTGCTGCAGATCTTCTATCTTTTCAACGTCCGCTTCCTGCACCAGTCATCGCTCACCCTCACCGGCGCGCTCGGCACCAAACCCGTCCTCATCGCCTTGACCGCCGTGGTCGTCGCTCAGTTTGCCTTCACCTACGCGCCGATCATGCAATCCTTGTTCGACACCCGGCCGATCTCCTTCGCGGATGGCCTAGTCATTCTCGGCACCGGCGTGCTGCTCATGATCATTCTCGAAGTAGAGAAAGTGCTGTTCCGTCGCTGGGGCTTCCTCGACGAGGCACAGCCGCCGAGAGCGCCCGCCCACACCGTGTGACCGTCGGGGACGCATGCTGCCTCACCCCGAGAGCGCCGCATTCCCGCAGGAAATGCCGTGCACGCGCACGTCCACCTCGCCGAGCGAAACACCGAGCAATTCGAGAAGCGGCTGAAGGAGACCGTCCAATGTCGCGGTCACGGGCGTCAGCAAGCCGACCACGAGGCTCTTGATCGCACCTGTCGAGAGGCCGAGGCCGAGCCCCGCGATCTCGACGTGCAAAGTAGCCGACTGCAGCAGACTGCCCGTGAGCGACGACACATGGTCCCGCACGGAAACGGTCTTCACCTCGCGCGCATCGACATCGCGCTGCGTAAAGCGAAGGTCGTCGCCGACGGCATGGCTCATCTCGGCAGACGCTCGGGCCGTGACCGTAACGAGCGGCGCTTGGACGATGTTGCCGCGCGGCACGCCACCGCTGGAGTTGAACGCTGCAAGTCCGGCCGCCGGCACATCTCCGATCCACGCTTTCACGACAGCCGGGCGCGCGGTAACGACCGCCTGCGCGTTGTTCCCGGACCCACCTTGGCACGTCACCGCTTTGAGGCGAGCTTCCGCGCGTGCAAGCTCGATGTAAATCGGCAGGCGCACGCGAGCACCCAAAAGCAGGCCCGTTCCGCCGACCTCTGCGACGAGCCGTAGCCGCGTCTGCGCCGTCCGCACCGTCGCCCCCGCCTGCCCTGTCGTCACCCAGCCCGAATGTTGCGCGGGTTCCCCGATCGCGACATCGAGCGTGAGAGCAAGAAGTCCGGGAACATGGGTCCCTAGGTTGACGGCGACTTGTCGATTCCCGTTGGCGAGCTGCGCCGCCGCGGTCACGAGCGACAGAGCGTCGAGCCCCGCGCCGAGGCCCGGATGCGCAGGCCCCACCTCTGCATGCGCAAGCGGTCCGAGATCGACGAGCGCATTGAGCGGCACGGTAAGCGAGGCATCGGCGCGCGACGCGAGCGTCGTCACGACGGACGCCGCCGTCGTATCGCCTTGCGCCTGGGCAGCCGTCGCGACAGCCTTCAAAACTTGGCCGATGCCGACGTCCGCATCGAGCACGTCGCCATAGGTTCCCGCCGTAATGTCGAGTTCCGTCGCCAGCGCCGAGAGAAAATCGAGCAAACGCACGTCGGCGTTGACGAGCGCCTCGTAGTCCATCACCGAGAGCGAGATGTTGCCGCCGAGAAGCGCCCCCAGAATGGCGTTGGCGAGCCCACCGCGCACGGCGAGAAGCCGGCTTCCGATGGAGAACGTCGCGCGCGCATCCGTGCTGCCGATGGCCGAAACGGAAATCTCCGGCTCCGCCATGAAGGATTTAGCAAAGTAGAGGTGCCCCGGCGCGGCCACGTCGAGCCGCACGGCATTGAAAGGCTCTTGCCCCGCCACGAAGCGGTCGCCCGGCGCGAGCGTGCGATCGCGTTCGTAGCGCCCTTTCACAACCGAGAGCGCGCGAACGGCCCCGAATCCGTTTGCGGCGAGCGTCGCCCTCGCCGCCGTTTCCGCCCGCTCGAGATCGCCCGCCGCCGCAACCGCCGCCAGATCCACGGCGCCCTGCATCGTTCGCCGTTCGAGATAGAGCGCCCCGACATCGATGGCGAGAGCGCAGAGACTGACCGCAACCATAAGGAAGAACGCAAGCACGACCCCGATGGAACCGGTCGTGTCGAAAAGCAGGCAACGCACCTGACGACGTGTCATGACGAGATCTCAATACCCGCCGCGTTTCACGACGGCTGCGCGCTCGATGATTTTGCTCGGCAAGGGCACGAGGCCCGAGAGCACCCAGATCGGGAGATCGCCGGAATCGAAAACGACACGCACCTCGAATTGCGAGGGATCTGCGGGGAGCGACGCGGCGGAGACCGAGATGCGGTCGAGAGTAAGCAGAGGATACGATCCGCCGCCCGCGGCAACATGAGCACGCGCGATCGACGCCCGCTCGGCTTCGTCGAGGCCGCCGACCGACGCACGTGCGGCGTCGGCCGCGAGCTGCTGAACGGAATGTGCCGCGCCGAAATAGACGCCGTAGGCCAACAGGCCCATGAAGAAGACGAGCGCCACCGGAAAGATGAGCGCAAACTCGACGGCGATGGAGCCGCACTGGGCATTGCCGAAACGGCGAAACGAGACGTTGCGTGCACCTGTCATCGCTTTGGTCCTCTCGAAGATCAGGACCGCAAGCCTACAAGTGCGACGGTGAATTGCGCGTAACGCATACGCACGACGACAGAGGGAATCGACGAATACGATGAGCGGCGTGCTAAAAAACGAAAGGTCGTCCTTCGAAGGATAGCGTCCGTCTTACCCTCTGCGTCTTACAAATTATGCGTCCGAAAACGCACTCGATCGAATGGAAATATGCAAACGATGCCCCTCAGCTATAGCGAACGAGATAGCATTCGCCGCGCATGAAGCAGCGCGCCACGCGCCATTCGAGAACATCGTCGTGATCGGAAAAAATCACCCGATCCAGCCGCAAGAGCGGTGTCTTCTCCGCGACGCCCAGCGCGTCCGCGTCCTCGGCGTCGGCAAGAGCGATATCCACGCGCTCGTCGGCGTGTCCGAGGAGGATGGAATTGAGCTGAGCCAGCGCCGAAAGACGATAGCTCCCGAAATCCTCCGGCAAACGGCCGAAGAACTTTGCGGGTAGAAGACACGTCTCGATCATGAACGCTTCGTTCTTGTGCTCACGCACCCGGTCCACTCGGATCAGTTCGTCGCCACGACGCACGCCGAGCCGCCCGGCCTCTTCGGATGTCGCCTCCACGCGTGAAATCGCGCGCGCCCGCTTTTGACCGCTGATCCGCTGCCCTTCGAAATTGTGGAACGACGAAAACGGAAACGTGGTCTCGGCGGCGTGGTCGTTGACGAACGTGCCGCGACCCTGGCGCCGCGTTACGATGCGCTCCACCTCCATGAGATCGAGCGCTTTGCGCACGGTGCCGATACTGATCCCGAGTTGCTGCGCGAGTTGCGTTTCGTTCGGCAACGTCGATCCGGGCTTCCAATGTCCGACGACGATCCGCTGAACCAGCACATCGCGCACCTGCAGATAAAGCGGCCGTGCCGCGAGACGCGTCTCGAGATCTGGCATTCATCCCCCCAAGCTTCAGCAATGAACCGCAGGAGACCGCACGTATGCAGAATGCCCCCATACGGATCGTAAAAACTCCGAGCGTGTGCCCGACAAAAAAAACTGTAGGGGTGGGAATACTTTTATGCAACCATAAATTGTATTTCTCGCCACAACTCCGCATAAGGGCTGGGGAAAATCCCGAAACAGTCAATGAACGCACGACATCTGACAGCGCTTAGAACAATGTGTTTTGTGAGATAGAGAAATCGCGCCACGATACCGCCGATGCACACGCTTTGGTTGCATACTGCGGAAGAAAAGGGCCGTTATCTGCGGATCGCCTGAATGCTCGTGAGCAGGTCCTGGCCGAACCCGACGATGCCCGTATCCCCGAGAAGAAGCGACGGGATCGATGGCGCTTGCTGCGGGTTCTTGATGTCGTAAAGCGCGGAGAAGCGAGAAATGAATTTCTCGACCTTCGCGGGATCTTTGAAGTCGGCGAAATCGAGCCGGCTTGCGATGAGCTTCGCTTGCGTGTCGACCTCAGCCTGCGCGATGGCATCGGGAAGTCCGAGCGCCGTCATCACCACCTCGAGCAGAGCTTTGTCGGCGAGAATGGAGTAGGCGGACGTAATGCTCGATGTTTTCCGCTCGAAATAGAGAGCCAGCCGCACACCGGGGTTCTGCGAGCCGGCGCTCTGCTCCATCGTCTGTCGAACGTAGAGATCCTGCGTCTCTCGCACGGCATTCAAATCCTGAGCGAGGCCGAGAACCACCCGCTTTGCCGTTCCATCCGCCTGGAAGTTGAACGCGGCCGCCATCGCGCGGAATCGCGTGTTCGGCTTGAGATTGACGAAGCTCGCCGGGTCGTCGATGTCGCTCGTCAAAATCTGCTTCAGCACTTGCGGCGAGAGCTGCTCGCGCTCCATCCCGAACGCGCGCGTGATATAGGCGACGAGGCGCGGATCGGCGAGCAGCTGGTCCACCGTCTCGATGGTTTCGATCGTCTCGCTGTAATACTTGCTTTCCGCTTCACCCGCGTCTTTCTGATGCTGGAATTCGCCGACCGTTGCCGTGTACAGGGCAACCGTCTCGCTCACGGACGAGTTGAACTGGGCGCGCAGCGGCCCCTGCGGCTTGCCGTCGGGGCCGAAATTGAACGCCTCCGCCAGCGCGCTATAGCGGGAATCGCGGAGCTGGTTGGCATAGCTGAAGGGATCGGTGGCGTCGCTCAGCAGAACCTGCCGGATCTTCGAGGGAGGCTCTTGCGCGGCGTCGAGCCCGAAGGCGCGCATGATGTAGGTATAGACGCGCTGGTCCCTCATGACGTCGTCGACCGACGTCATGAGCTCGATCATGAATCGATAGTCGCTGGTATGCAGATCTTCGCTTGCGCGCGCCTTGTTCTCGTAATTGGCAAAGTACCCGTCAACGAGGAGATCCCGCTGCTCCAGCGTCTGCATCGGCACGCCGGGATCGAGCTCTCCGCTCGTGTTGAAGTTGAACAGCGACGCGAGAAGGCGATAGGCATCCGAGGAATTCGCAAAGCTGTCGGGATCGGCCAGATCGCTGGTCAGCGCATCCCGAACCATCGCATCCGAAATGTAGATCGGATCGAGGCCGACCGCGACGAGCGCATAGTCGCGCAGAATCGGCTTCGCGAGAAAATCGTCGACGGTCGTGATCGATCCCGCGAGCGTGTCGAATACAGTCGTTCTGAACGCCGCCGCAGCCGGCGACGCACTGGCCCCGGTCTCCTCGTAGTAGAGCTCGACGGTCCGTGCGAGC